>ERZ791573.729-NODE-729-length-16306-cov-8.651775_pt1 | contig 16306 bp, 10 predicted proteins | sample MGYA00509971_ERZ791573 | MGnify/ENA primary metagenome ERZ791573 (study PRJEB30046, sample SAMN00791921) | human gut metagenome | study: EMG produced TPA metagenomics assembly of the A metagenome-wide association study of gut microbiota in type 2...
CCTACGAGGGCGATGCACTGGATGACACGCAGGCACTGGCTGATCTGCTGAAGGATCAGGGAATGCCCGCACATCTGGAGATCTGGGGCGGTGACGTCTCCCACGACTGGTACTGGTGGGAGAAGCAATGGGTCTACTTCCTGCAGATGACGCTGGATGACAAGAAGTAAGGATTTGCATATGGATTTCTGGCACGATGCAGCCGCGCAAAAGCGCTGGCTGCGCCGTTTCGCGCTGTTGACCGGCCTGCTGCTGGTGCCGGTGTTTGTACTGGCTGTCTTTGCCCGCCCCTCGGCGGATGATTATATCTACGCGGCCCGCACCCATGCGGTCATGCAACAGTACGGCTTTGATCTGCCGCGGCTGCTCAAGGCCGCGTGGGGCACAAATGTCTACTACTATCAGAACTGGCAGGGGCTGTATGTCTCCGGCTTTACGCTGGCGTTTCAGCCTGCTATCTTCGGCAACCGGTTTTACGGTGTCACACTGCTCTGTGTGCTGCTACCGCTCTTTTTCTGTTTCCGACGCAAGCAAGACAAGACATCTGAACAGACCCTTTGCCTAAAGAGGCTACTATGAGTCGGTCTGCCGACAGACACCTTATCCACACTGGCATACACAGAGGCGGAGCCATGCGGACAGAGGTGTGGCAAGTAAAATGAAAACTAATTTTAAAAAACAATACTATTTATGAAAAGAACAAGATTCTCTCTTCTCGTCGCACTCATCGCGATGAGTCTTTCTGCTACGGCACAGACCGCTGGCCAAGTACTCCGAAGTCTTACATTCGATGCCCCCAAGGCACTCTATCACCCTAAGGGAAACTCTGCAAACATGAGGCAAACTCCAAGCACCAAAGCAAGGAAAGTGGCAGTATACAAAAGCTACGACCAGGGTTGGTGGCTGCCCAACGCACAAATCGTTGCCGACGAGGGCGACAACCCTGACTGGGTGGAGGCCAATGTGGAAGGTAAAACCGTTTACATGAGCAAGTCTGTGATGACAAAAGTGGTGCCGGAGCCGTTTATGGTGAACAAATGTCAGAACACGCCATATGTATGGACGACAAACGACGACCCCGACGCCACGGCAGGATGGATGGCACAGGCCATGAGCTGGCGCATAGGTAAGGTGAAAGGACAGTCGGGACTCTACGTTGCCGAGGTTACCGACTACGACGGTGCCACATCGCTGCGCCTGGGAAAGATGGTGGACAACGTGCTCGTGTTCAAATACAAAGTGTTCTTTGCAGGCGGCGCCGATTATGAGCGACTCGAAGGCGTAGGGAAATGGGTGGCAGAGAAGGAAGCCAGCCAGGACTTCCCATACAACGGAGCCAAGGTGTGCTACTTCAGATGGAGCAACGACATGCTCTATAAGGCAGATATTGACTTCGAAGACGGCGGAGGCATGATATATGAGGCCCTCGATCTTACAAAGCTCACCGAGCCGATGGTATACACTATCTTCAAAGACGAGATAGATAACGGAAGGATAAACTACTTCTATCTTACATCCTTTAACTTCACCGGCAAATGGGGACGCACATTCATGTAGGCACAGCCAACCGCCGCAACGCCTTAGCCCTGCTCCTCCTTGCCCTCGCTATGCTTTTCAATACGGCAGTACCCGCAATGGCGCAGAAAAACATGACGGGAGCACTCAAGAAAAAGAGCCTTATGGGCAAAGGCAATTTCTCCAAGGCGGCAGCCGTCGTTATGGTCGGCAGCGCGCTGTATCAGTCTTTTGACAAGCAGAAAAGTAAGACCACGACCAAAGCGGTAACCCCGCCAGACTCGCCGGACCCCAACGTGAAGCTGACTTCGGGGAGACAAGTGACCGACCTATACTACGACGACGAGACGGACAACACGGCACGCCAACTGCAACAGCTTCGCCGCCTCTATCCCGACGAGGATTTTATGGAGGGCGACCAGGGGATGATGGTGAAAGTGACCTACCTGAAATGCGACAAGGTGCTCGCGGCAAACAAACCCCACCAGCTGCGCCTCTCGTTCTACCACGACAAGCAGAGAAAAGACAAATGCAAGTTCTATGAGATCGTTGACGAGTTCGACAAACTGGGCAACAACCGCGTGTTTGCCACCGCTTCCGATGACGGATGCGCCGTGAGCGGCGACCAGAGAATCACCTGCGCGTCGCATCAGTTGTGGAGCCACGCACGCGAGGTGAACTTCATGAGGAAAAACCGCAAAAGCCTGTCCTCGTTCGAAACCTTCGTGCCGGAATACATCTACAGCTTTGCAGACCCGCGTGACCCCTACAAGAACGACACCATATTCATGTTTGCCGACATATACGACGAGGTGGGGCGCGAACTCGTGAGGGGCACTTACTATGTGTCATGGGTGCGTGAGGCGAGCCAGAAGGACAACACCTGCTATCATCCAGACCGCGACACCACGGAATACGTGAAGAGCCGCACCAATCTGGGCGACTGCATCATTCTCGTGAAGTACGACCGCTCTTGGCGATGCAAGATATGCGGTCACAAGGAGTTTGAACCAGACCTGGAGCGCACGGAGACCGACCCCAACTGCGAAAAGAAGACTGGCGAGCACCAGCACGTGTGGAACTATCTGGAGGAACAGCCGGATTTCAATTCGCTCAAGCGGGAAACAAGCCAGAACCAGTGCTATATGATGGAGACATGGAACATCAAGGTGACGAGACAGTGTCTGATATGCGGCCTGAAACAGTCGGATGATCTTGAAGACGCCACCATAGTGCCCAATGCCAGTGCACCCATGAACAAGGAGTGCTGCCCTGGCGGCGTGTATAAGGAAGAGGTGGAAGAGAAGCCTGCCGAGAGGGTGGGCGACAGGATGAAGATGGACAAGGTGATCTCCACATACTTCTACTGTCCCGACAACGACACCAAGCAACTCGTGGGCCAGCGCACCGAAACGGAATGGAGCGAACCCTGCCTCCACGACTTCCGGCTGGTAAGCACCGAAGATCTCGGGGCAAACCAGGTGTCGAAGTATTACCACCATGCGGTATTCGTAGACCACTACCGCTGCATCAAGTGCGGAATGCTGAAAGACATACGACGCACGAAGAATTGCAGCCACAAGAATGTGAAAACAGACAAATTCTGCCAGATAGCGAAGCCGTGGATAGAAAGTTTCAAAGGCGTGCCCCTAAGGATGAGGCTCGTGGTCTATCCGCAGGACACCACCGCCGTATACGTGGCAGAGACGGAGACCACCCAGCAGCTCTGGGGAGCCGTATGCCCCGACAATCGCCACGGATGGAAAATCGACAGCAAATACCCCGCCACCGGAGTGACGCGCGAGGAGGTGGACGCCTTCATCTCACGGCTCAACACTATGGCAGCAGAGCAGGGAGTGCCGCTCAGGTTCCGCCTGCCTGAAGCAGAGGAATGGGCAAGCACATACATACAGTGTGGCGAAATAATGGGATGGGTGTATCAGTATGGCAACGCCATGCACCATGTGGCAGAACTGCCGGCCAACTGTCAGGGGCTCTACGACATGAAGGGCAACGTCTCCGAGATGTGTTCCGACACCATCAGCAGTGGCGACCCGGGCTACGAGACCGTGATGACCGCCGTTGCCGGCAAGAGCTACGCTGACACCTCCAACAGGCATCCCGCCACATACCAGTGGCTCGACATGCAGGAAGGACGGCAGGATGTGGGCTTCCGCATCTTTGCCGACCCCATCGACGGCGACGAGGCACAGATAAAGGACATTACCGATGCCGAGACCGAAAGCGGCTTCAAGGAAAGCATCAAATACCGGTTCGGTGCAGGAGTGGTGAAGGTGGGCGACCTGTGGTTCACGTGCAACAGATACCAGTGTAAGGACTGCGGATACATCAGCTACGGCTCAAAGTGGCACTTCCCGGCACTCAACGGCAAGAAACCCATAGGCTGCAAATAGCGCCACCCGTACAAGGCAGACAGGATACACTCTTCTGAAAAGAGAAAATCCAGACGAACGCTGATGACCGATCAGGGATAACCTCAGTCCTCGCCCCCGGCACGATATGACCGGAGGCGGGGATTATTTTTTTTTATTCCGGGCGGATGGAAAGAGAAAAATCTGTAACTTTGCAGAAATACACACATATACCAGATATGCACTACACACTCTTTGAACTCAACAACCTCGTGAGGCAGACCATCGAACAGACCCTCTCGGAGGAATACTGGGTGGAAGCCGAGCTGAGCGAGGCACGCCAGGTGAACGGCCACTGCTATATGGAACTCGTGGAGAAAGACGACCTCCACAACACCCCCGTGGCTAAGGCATCGGCAAAATGCTGGCGCGGCACGTGGAGCAGGATCCTGCCCAAGTTCATGACCGTGACGGGAGCACAGCCAAGGGCAGGCATGAAGGTGCTGATGAAGGTGTATCCGCAGTTTCATGAAGCCTACGGGTTCTCATGGATAGTGACCGACATCGACCCCACATACACCCTCGGCGACATGGCGCGCCGCCGCCAGGAGATAGTGAGGCGGCTGAAAGAAGAAGGGGTGTTCGACCTCAACAAACAGCTCCCTCTGCCGCTCTTCGCCCAGCGCATCGCCGTGGTGTCGAGCCAGACGGCGGCAGGACTCGGCGACTTCTGCCATCAGCTCACACACAACGGATATGGTTTCGCCTTCACCATAGAACTCTTCACTGCCACGATGCAGGGCGAGGGAGTGGAGCAGAGCGTAGTGGCAGCCCTCAACGATATCTACGGCAGGGCAGACCGGTTTGACTGCGTGGTGATAATCCGTGGCGGAGGAGCCACAAGCGACCTCTCAGGCTTCGACTCGCTGATGCTCGCCGAGAATATCGCCAACTTCCCCCTGCCCGTGATAACCGGAATCGGACACGACCGCGACGAGACCGTTGCCGACATGGTGGCACACACCAGGGTGAAGACGCCGACGGCAGCCGCCGCACTGCTCATCGACAATCTGAAAGCCGTTGCCGACCGCATCGACACGGCGGCACGCCGCATCCACGACAACACCCGGCTGCTGATGCAGCGCGAGACGCAGCGGCTCGACCGCATCACGCATCTCATACCCACATATCTCTCGCTCGTCACCACACGGCAGACGTCGCGTCTCGACACTCTCTCCTCGCGCCTCGCCACGGCAGCCACTGCGGCAGTGGAGCGGCAGAGCGTGAGGCTGCAGATGGCAGAAGGACGTATCCGGCCGGCAGTAGACCGCCGCATGACGGCGGAGCGCCACAGGATGGAGATGATGAGTCAGCGCCTTGCCGCCCTCGACCCCCAGCTGCTGCTCAGCCGAGGATATTCGATAACGACACTCAACGGCAAGGCGGTGACCGACAGCAGCCAGCTCTCTCCCGGCGACGTGGTGGAGACGAGGCTCGCAAAGGGTAGGGTGGAGGCGAAGACAGTGGCGGTATACCCATCCTAACCTTCCCCAAGGGAAGGAACAGGTTACTCTGCCAATCATTTCAGCCAATGAACTTCAGCCCCCACCTATCCTCCCCCGTAGGATAACCCATCCTAGCCTTCCCCAAGGGAAGGGACAAGTTACTTTGGCGACTGATTTCAGTCAATCACATTAGCCCCCTCTCGTTCTCCCCCGTAGGGGAGAAGCTAGTTACCATTGTTAATGATAAACCACTGACAATCTAGTAGCTACAGACAATAATCAAAAGCCAATGGCATCTGTCCCTCCCCTACGGGGGAGGCTAGGTGGGGGCTGATATGATTGGCTGAAATCAGTTGCAGAGTTACTTGTTCCTTCCCTTTGGGAAGGTTAGGATGGGTTGCCCTTGGAGAAGGCTAGGATGGGTTTGAGAACGAGAGGGGGCTGAAGTGATTGACTGAATTCAGTAGCAGAGTAATCCGCCTTGGGGTTATCCCGGTTTTTGTCTGAAATCGCAGGGGCGGATATTTGTTGTCAGAATATCATATCTGGAGACGGGTAAATGCCTAAATCCAGGGAAACCCCAATGGTACCCTTATGTTAAAATCGTGTTAAAACGCCGTTTATTCCGCCGCTAACCCTCATTTCACACCCTTCGTAGCGGAATAAACGTTGTTTTTTGCAGGAATTTGCAAAATATCGCTATCTTTGCAAAAAGAAAAAAAGGCAAGACTATGTGTGACATCATCGGAAGAAAAAAGGAAATAGCAGAGCTCAGACGATACTACGACAGTGGCAGGGCTGAATTCGTGGCAGTATATGGCCGCAGGCGTGTTGGAAAGACATTCCTCGTAAACGAGGTGTTCCACGACGACATGGTGTTCCACCACACAGGATTGTCGCCATACGACAGGCAACGCAAAGTGACGCTGAAAGCCCAGTTGCAGAACTTCTATTTCTCGCTCATCCGCCACGGGATGGAGAATATAGCCCAGCCGAAATCGTGGATGGAGGCGTTCTTCCTGCTGGAGAGATTCCTTGACACTTGCGACAACGGAAGCAGGCAGGTGGTATTCATCGACGAACTGCCATGGATGGACACCGCACGGTCGGGATTCCTTACTGCCCTGGAGGCGTTTTGGAACGGATGGGGAAACATGCGCCACAATCTGCTCCTCATAGTATGCGGATCGGCAACATCATGGATGCTCGACAATCTGATAAGCAACAAAGGCGGACTGTATGGACGACTGACGGGAGAGATCAAGCTCTCGCCATTCACACTGAAGGAAAGCGAAGATTTCTATGCGAGCCGAGGGATAAAGATGTCGAGATACAACGTGGCGCAGGCGTATATGGTGATGGGAGGAATACCGTTTTATATGAATTTCTTCAATCTGGCATATAGTCTGGCACAAAACATCGACACGCTGTTCTTTGCCCGCAACGCAAAACTGGGAGACGAGTTTGAACGACTCTTCAACTCCGTTTTCGACAATGCCGACGACTGCATGCGCATCGTAAGGCTACTCGCCACGCGACATGCCGGATTCACAAGAAAGGAGATAACCGAAAAGACCGGGCTGAAGGCCAACGGGGACCTCACAAAGATGCTGAAGGCACTGATAGGCAGCGACTTCGTGATAAGATACGTGCCGTTCGGTTCGGGCGGCAGGGATGAGCGCTACAAACTCGTAGACTCATTCTGCTGGTTCTGGCTCCACTTCAAAGAGAGCAAGGAAATAAAACAGGAAGACTACTGGCAGCGGCATCTCAGAGAGAGCGACATCGCCTCATGGCGGGGAATAGCCTTCGAGGAAATATGCTTCCTGCATATAGCGCAGATAAAACAGGCGCTGAATATCGGCGGAGTGTCGTCGGTGGAGTCGTCGTATGTGGTGCGTGGAGAGGGCGAACACGACGGCATGCAGATAGACCTGATTATAGAACGTGCTGACGATGTGGTGAACCTGTGCGAGATGAAATTCTACAAATCGCCATTCACACTGACAAAACAATATGCACAGACGCTGACAACCAGGCTGCAGAAGATGGAGGAAAAATATCCTGACTACACCTTCCACCTCACATATATCGGCGGCACGGAACTGGCGAAGAACGAATATTCCGACCTTTTCGTATCCGTATTGACACTTGACGACCTCTTCAGATAATCCCACACAAGCGGTCGCCAGCCGGCTGGATGCAGCGTTCAATCACAGCTTGCAGCCTTGCGGCTTTTTACTTCGCCTTGCAGCTTTTACCACAAGGCCACTTTTCCAGCCACGCCAAAATCTATGGTCCAACTTTTCCAAAGTGCTTGTCAAGCACATCGTCCAATGGGGTAAGATTCATCTGTGCCATAATTATGGTAACGAATCTAACTCATACTAAATTGGACTTTGGTGAATATCAGGAAGTTAGGCGTTTGCCTTTATAATATAGGTAACAATATGGAAACGAGCGGACTTCTGCTCGTTTCTGTATTTTGCAATATGCAAAGAACGCCTTAATTCGGGGACAAAGATACGATATTTTTCTAAATCTCGCATAGCTTACAAGGAGAAGACCTTGGAAATTAGAACTTTTTACGTTAAAATCCATATTTGACAAGCAGATTTTGAAGAAAAATATTTGGAGTGTCCAATAAAAAAGAGTATTTTTGCAGCAACAAATCCCACCACGCCTCTCAACGATGCGTACCACGGTGGGACTTCGCTTTTTATAAAGGGTATATGGATTACGACAAACAACGGAACAGGCGTTTTGCCTTGAAGCCACAATTGCCAAATCGGCTTCCACTTTCTTGGATTGCTCCAACCCAAAAGCCTATCAAACTTTACCATCAGTTATGCCCCTTATTATATATGGAGCAAACTATAACTCCTTGTATGGATTTAAAAAGCTCTCTACTCAGATTGTTTGCAGATTATCCCAATATTGATTTACATGCCATGGGCTTTCCACAAGGATGGGAAAACGAACCTTTATGGAGATAGCAACAAGTGTTCGGATATAAGTCTATCCAAGCACATGCTTGTTGAATTCGCGCTTTGGCTGCTTTAGAGCTTAATGTTAACTGTGCAAAGTTAATGCTTTTATTTTGCAAAATCAAAGAAATTACCTTGATTTCTTAAAATCCAGCCTATTTGTTTGATTTTAGTATTATATGGCATCTTCAGCTTATGAAATAGCCAAATCTAAGAGTAGTCCCTGATTTCCGAGAATCAAAGATTTTGAAGAAAACAACGCCCGATAGGTCTATCTTTTAGCAGAAAACAACGCTTGATAGGTCTATCTTTTAGCAGGAAACAGCGCTTGATAGGTCTTTCTTTTAGCAGAAAACACCGCTTGATAGGTCTTTCTTTTAGCAAAAAGCATTGAAAAACAGTGATATATGAGAAATAATCAGTAACTTTGCAACGAGAGTCATAACTCACACAAGATTCTGAAAACAATAACAACCTCTACACGCAATCACTAACTGTAGAGAAAATAAAGGACTTATATGGCAGCTGATTATTTGACAAGAAGCATCGACAAGGCTTTGCTGGAATGGAAAGACAGTCCTCGCCGAAAGCCCCTGCTCGTGAGGGGAGCCAGACAGGTGGGAAAATCATCCACGGTGCGCCATTTGGGAAAGTGCTTCAAACACTTCATTGAAGTAAATTTCGAAAAGACTCCCGAACTGGCAGAACTGTTCAAGGGAAACCGCGACGTGAAGGACATCACAAGAAAACTGTCTGACTATTTCAACGTGCCCGTGACACCCGGCAAGACACTGCTCTTTCTCGACGAGATACAAAAAAGCGAGGATGTGATACACAGTCTGTGGTTCTTCAAAGAAGACTATCCGGAACTCCACGTCATTGCGGCAGGATCGCTCCTGGAATTCGCACTCAAAGACCTTTCGTCGTTCGGAGTGGGACGCGTCAGCTCGCTGTTCGTTTACCCCATGTCGTTCGACGAATTCCTGATGGCAACAGGCGACGACGGACTGCTGGCAGCCAAAAGGGAATGCGGACCGGACAACCCTCTCCCCACCCCATTCTACAACAGGATAACAGAACGGTTTCGCAGCTTCATGCTCACGGGAGGAATGCCTGAAGCAGTGGCAACATACGCAGAGACAGGGTCGTACAGATACAGCAGCGATGTGGTGAATGAAATAATACAGGGCTATCAAGACGACTTCGCGAAATATGGCGCCAAAGCAAACCCCACGCTCCTGAGACGTACACTGATAAGCATAGCCCGACAGACGGGAGGAAAATTCGTATGCAACAGGGTGGAAGGAGACTACAGGTCGGCAGAAGTGAAAAACGCCATCGGAATGCTGTGCGACGCCGGACTGATAATCCCTGCCTACCACACGGATGCCAACGGAGTGCCGCTCGGAGCGGAGATAAATGAGAGAGTGGTGAAATACCTGATTCTCGACAGCGGCATACTGCTCGGCATACTCGGCATCGACGACGACACTGACGAAATAGTGAAGGAGATGATGCTGGAAAGCAGTACAGACCTCGTGGACAAGGGAAGCGTGGCTGAAATGATTGCCGGACTGGAACTGATAAAATATTCATCACCCCAGAAGCGCCACCAGCTATACTACTGGCAGAATATGAACAAAGGCACCTGCGCCGAAGTGGACTACGTGATAGCCAAAGGCAACGAAATAGTGCCGATAGAGGTGAAATCGGGAGTGAAAGGTTCGATGAACAGCATGTATTCGCTTATGAACAACCAACAGAAGCACATATCCCGCGGCATCAGATGTTCGCTCGAGAATTTCGGTTCGTTCATGAGTCCCGCCAACAAGCGCATCGACATAATCCCCCTATACGCCGTGTCGAAAATATTTGAATGAAGCAGCACACCTTAGAGACTACACCGTATTAGGAAGGATAGACAAGGCGGGCCTGCAACGGTAGAACACCAGTTGCAGACCCGCCTTTATATAACAGGTCAGAGATTAAACTACTCCGTCTGTGGTCAGTAGCTGACTTTCACGAATGTCAGTTTTCCCTTGCCGTCCCTCTTGGCATCAATCACCTTCACCGTCAGTCTGCGGCTCTGTGTGGCAAGCTGCAAGAGGAAGTCCTCGGCAGTGAGCTTGGCAACGACAGTAGTACCGTTGGTGCCCACCTGTTCCACTACGGCTTCAGCAGAGGCGAACTCCCTGCGAAGCATATTCTGAGAGAGGTCGAGACGGTCGTCTGGCGACTTGCTGATGTCGGCTATTGAACTGAGGAGTGCAGCCACCGAGCTTTCGTTTGCAGAAGCAGCAAGAGACGGATATTCCTCTTTGAGCTTTGCTATTTTCCGCTTGCAGGAAGCCATCACATCCTCGTTGTCAGCTTTAAGAGCCCTGGTATAGCCTTCCTCATAATAGGCGATAGCCTTGGCAATGTCTTTTTTCACTATTCTTCCTTCGGCATACCTGTCAGCCAGAATCTCTGGAACATAAGCATATCCCAGATCATAGGCTATCTGATAGTCTTTCATGGCGTCGCTGTAGTTTCCTTCACACTCTTCAATCTCTCCGTTTAAAGAGAAAGCGGCATGATAATTGAGGTTCATCATTCCCTCAACCATTTCTTTTGCCTTTATTGTATCCTCCTTGGTTTTTTGCATCAAATAGTCTTGAGCAAGGAAAAACGACGAGAAGAAATGATGCAGCTGGGCACCCTTGGTCCAATACTCTACATATTTCTTACGGTCACGATTCGGAGCTTTCTCATTCAAACCGCCATAATACAAGGCAAGAATGCAGTTTGCCGAACCGCTCTCGTCTGTTTTGCTCTTGATGAGATCAAACAGTTGTGCGCCATCCGTCTTTCTCAATTTTCCGGCAAGAGTGCCCATCAGTCTCAGCGCCCTGTCATCATCATATCTGCATCTGTCGCAGAATCTAAGGAAAAACGTTTCAAGTCCGAACTTCTGATGTTCCAGGATGTCAGTCTGGAGCACTGTATAGGCAGAAAGCAGATATTGGGCATCAAGACAGCCGTTGACGGCTGCTTTAAACAAGAAGTCATTAGCCTGCTTGTCATCTTTCTGACCATGATTCCCGGAAATATATTTCTCGAATTCAGTCGCGTTGCCAGGCAGTTCATTCTCGGTGCTGTAATACTCATAGAGATAGAAAGCCGCCACGGAATACTTCCATTTGTCCCACAGTCCGCGATAGCATTCCAATGCCTGGTCGTATTTCTTGAAATGCAGGTACAGTTTGGCTATGTCTTTCTCTATATCATACTGAGTCGTTTTCTTTTCCTTCTCCACATAGATTCCATCACAAGCAGCCAATGCCTTGTTATAGGATTTCAGTGAATTGTCGAAGTCATTATTGTTCCAGTATGTCAGACCGCGCATTTTATGCAACATGACGAGATTATAGCTGCGGAAATGCTTCGCCAACACATCTCCAGACTCCGGATAAAGTCTGTCTATCTCTTTCTCGTAGTCTTCCAAGACTTTCATCGAAGTGTTGAAGTCTTCTTCCTGTGCTGCCAAATTAAGATTTGCCAGCTTGAATATCGGATACATGTGTTTTGCCAATTCAAGGTCGCTTGTACGGCAGATTTCAAAGCCCCTCTTGATGGCAGCCTTCGCTTTTTCAGCATTTGCAGGCAATGTATAGTTTCCACAATATGCATTCACGAGCCACATTTGCGCCAGAATCTGATATTCGGGATAGTCTTTGTCTTTATTCTCCGAATATTTGCCCAGCAGGCGCAATGCCTCAAACGAGTCACGGAGTTTGTAGGGGAGGTCTTTATCCATGTAGACCCCGGCAAGAATAATTCCGGCTAAAGGGTCGTGGTCTGCCGATTTCTTGAGCCATGAAATGGCCGTAGGGTATTCTTTCTGCTCGCTGAAATGTTTTCCGAGCATCGCCATGGCGCGGTATCTGCCGGGAAACTGCTTGTATGAGGCACACTTCTGCAACAAGTCCACATACTCGTCCATCTTGCCGTCCTGCTGCGCTTGGATTGCATTCTGCAACATCTTGCCCGGATCTTCGAATTCGGAACTGACGGTTCCTCCCACCTTGTTGTTGTCAACGTTCAGGCTTATCACGAGCTGGAGCTTTTTGCTTATGCCTTTGCCTTTTATCGTTTTGGTGCATGAGAATTTGGCATAGGTGATGTCGTTGAGTTCCTTCACCAATGCGGGATGGGTGACGCAGCTTTCGTATTTGAAGTTGGAATAGCTTACTTTCAGCTTATGGTCGAACTTGCTGGTGATTTTCATAAGATAGCCCGACAAAGGCACGGAGTTGTATTCCACCTGCCTGTTGTCTGCCAGCAGGTCATCGAATGTTGAAACGTTTTCATTCTCACAACAGGCTTTCAGCTCGTCCATCACGAGCACTCCGTCTGTAGAACTGGAGAAATCCTCGAGCAGCGAGCAATAGTGTTTCACGTGCTGCTCGAAGTTTTTCAATTGCGCTTCATTAAACTTCTGCGCCTGCATCTGGATTGCTCCACACAGACACATCAGTATGGATAATAACAATGTTTTCTTTTTCATGTCTATATTTGTTTTTATGGTATTCTTTTAGCCACATTGCCGGTATGAGAGCAGCGGCTTGTCATTGCATTTCGTTCATGCTGGTGATGAGCCATCCGGTGTTGAAGGAGTTTTCCTTTTCTTTTCTCACCACAGTGAACGACCAACCTGGGATGCTGAAGAAATGGTATTTCACCTCTTTTATCGACTTCAACACGAGAAGTCTGTTCTTCAGCAGCACAGCAAGCATGGAGAGTCTGTCGTTGCGATAGTCTTCGCCGAACATCTGCGTGAAGCTGTTTGAAGAGTAGTCCACGGTGAGCAGACGGATGAAGCCGGTCTCGTTTTCCACAGGTGAGAGAACGGGACAGGTGGTTTCTTCGGGAAATATATCAAACATAGGTCCCGACACGTTGGTTATCACCCAGCAATACTGATATGGCGCGAGCTTGCGGGTGCGCAGCGACAGCTTCAGAATCTGCTGTTTGTTGGCAAGCCTGGCGTTGCACGTCACTTCTGCCACCCACGTGGAGTCTTCGAAATGCAGGCGGCATCCGTTGTCTACCACGTTGTCGATGAATTTCTCTGCCGTGGCATTCAGTTTCCCCTTTCCTGCGGAGAATCTGTCTGCATCAAAGAGTGTACGCAGATATTTGCGGCGCAGCGTGGCGTCGTTCTTGTCGGCAATAGGCTTGCCGTCCCACGATTCCTCCAGATTGAAACGGGAAAAGAATTCCTCCACTTGCTTCACCCTGCCCTGCAGGAGTTTCTCGTTGAATGGAGTGATGAGTACTTGAGCAATGGCACCTTTCATGACTGCCAGGCTGAAGACTGCCACAATGATTATTCTCTTGAACATAGGCAAAAGAACTTGTAAAGGTATCACATCATAGAGCCGGTCGCCCTATTTGGAGGTTTCCATCACCTCGATGTCGCCGAGACGCACGCTCCAATGCTGTCCGAGCACGAAGTCGTTTTCTGGCAGGATATATACCTTGATGTTTTTCTGCGTCACATCACTGTATACCTTTTGCATGTCGCCTTTGGAATATCCTTCGAACTTCTGGAATATAGTCGCCGTTGCCTCGTAGTGGTTTCCCACCTTGTATATATTGCTTATGCGGTAGGTATCTGCCTTGGTGAGTTTCACTTCCGCATAAGGCAGTTTGACAAGATTGTCGAGATATTTCACGAGAGTGATGCTACGTTTCGTTTCCGCACCGTTTTTCATCGACGACACCTGCATCTTCACTCCCTCCCGATTCTGTCCGTCGGGAGATTTGTATGGTTTTCCCTCACCGATGAAGAGCTTGAGTGCGCTCTTCTTGTAGGCTTCCTTCACCTTGACGCTGTATTTCTTTCCGGCAAGGATAGAGAGATTGTTCTGGAACATGTCGATTACTTCGCCTGCCCTGTCCTTGAAAGCCTGGATGTCAGACTCAGAGAGGTCGGAAACTTGTGCCTGCGCCGGAATCATTGCCACAAGCGCAAGGAGGATGGAGAAAATGATCTTCTTCATATTGATTTAGTTTTTATGGTTTATAATTCTTTTTATGAGTTGATGAGTTGACAAGCTATCGAGTCGGCTGTCCGTATCAATATCCCGAATATATTTCATGTACACGTAGATATTCATACCTGTTTCCTGAGTCTACCTTCTTGTCGAGTTCCACTAGACGTACCAACTTATGTGTTGTAGTGAGTCGAAGCACAAAGTCTTTTGCGGTTTCTGTTGCCACAATGGTAGTGCCGTTGCGCCCTACTACCTCCACCTTGGCCTGTGGCGAAGCAAAGAGCACCTCAAGTGCAGCGTCCATAAGTTCCACACGCTTCTCCACCGACATCTTTTCATTGCCGAGTGCCGTCAGGATGTCGATACTCTCCATCTCGTCGTCCTGCTGCGAGGCTGACTGTGGCGGATCGGCCTGCGATGTGTTCTGGGGAGCTGCCGTTGCTGCCGGCACGCTGGTGGCTTTAAGCTGAACATCGTAGACGGGCGTGTGATGGCGCAGTTGCTTGGTCATGTCACGGGCTGACAACAGGATTTCATCCCAGCTGGAGTTCAGGTTGTTTTTCACTACGGTCTGCAGAGTGGCGAGCAGGCTCACGGTAAACGCACCACCGGCGGGTTGGCCGTTCTGCCAGCTCACGGTAGACGAGGTCTCTCCGCTCATGCTGCTTGAGGCTATAATGACACCGCTGTTGCCGTAGAAGAGGTTGCGGTAGCTGTTCACCGGCTCTTTGGTTAGCACTGTGGCGCCCTTCGTGGCATATTCTTTTGGCGAGATGCCAGGTGCCACACTGTTGCAGCAGTCACCGAGAACGATCTTCAGTCGCGCCGGCTGCGATTTCAGTTTGTTGAGCACTCCCTCCAAAGGATAGAAATTTTCCTGATAATGACTGGCGAGACACATCTGAGGATACTTGGAATTGTCACGCGAAGAGCGTGCGCCATGTCCTGAATAATAGAAAATCACGATGTCGTCTTTCTTGGTGCGCATATTGTCGAGCACTTTCTTCAGATTGGCTGGCGAGCAGTTCTCATCCTTATAGAAGTATGGCTGCAGCCTCATTCCGATGGCAGAGGCAATAGTGTTCACCTCCATCGTGACATTGAGATAATCCTGATAGTCATACGCTCCGACATTGCCGTCTTTAGTGTCTGCGAAGACAATGGCGTGTAGTGTCTGTGCCTGCGAGCAGATTGCCGACAAGGCAACGAATAGGGTTACGATAATTCTGTTCATAGTGTTCGTAGTTTTTTATCTAGTTATTCTGTTGTTTTCTATATAGCATGCCAATCAGAGATATGACAGGCTATTTATAGATAATAAAGTCATTGTATAGTTAATATCCGCAAATATAATACAATCTTTATTTCTTACAAAAGATTTTACAAGAAAAATGACATTTCTATAGTTTTATGCACGCTGGAATACAAAATGACAACCCCTACCTTATTTATAATATATATAGCACATCACACCCACTGAGCTGCTGCCGGAATAACGGTCTAGATGTTGCCAAGGGGGTGAGAAAGGCGGAAAGGTGGAGAAATATTTTGCCGTGACATAATAAAGACGTAACTTTGCACCCGGTCGGCAAACTGCCGGCTAAGGGGTGCTGCCGCCGTTGCGGATGCTGAGACCATACCCTACAGACCTGATCCGGATAATGCCGGCGTAGGCGAAAACGACTACACTCCCCTTGATTCATTAACGAAAACGACGGGCAATATGGCAACTCTCAGAAACCATAATGCCCACCGCTATTGGCTTCATGACTGATCGGGAGAAACAGGGAATAGGACAGCCCATCCTAACCTTCCCGTAGGACAACCCATCCTAACCTTCCCCAAGGGAAGGAACAGGTTACCCTGCCAATGAACTTCAGCCCCTT
>ERZ791573.735-NODE-735-length-16185-cov-2.270986_pt1 | contig 16185 bp, 19 predicted proteins | sample MGYA00509971_ERZ791573 | MGnify/ENA primary metagenome ERZ791573 (study PRJEB30046, sample SAMN00791921) | human gut metagenome | study: EMG produced TPA metagenomics assembly of the A metagenome-wide association study of gut microbiota in type 2...
TTTACCAGTGGTAAAATCCATCTTTGCCGGTGTCAGGCCGACAGCATCATACAGATACTCGACGCGCCCGTACGGGTCGCCCTCCGTCTTTTTGATGCGGTAGCCGTAGCGGGCACCGTGTGAGACGTGCACACTGTACTGCTTGACCGCATCGACCGTCACCGTCACGTCGCGCGAAAAGACGCCCGATTTCTCCGCGTGCACCGTCCAGTTACCGAGCTTTGGCACATCGACTATCCACTTGCCGTTGCTCTCAGTTGGTGTGTACGAGATGCTTCCCTGCTTGACCGTGACCGTGCTACCCGTTAGCGTCGTGACGACGAGCTGCGGCAGGAGATTTGCGCCGTTCTCAGCCATCGCCACTTTTACTTTTGCATCGAGCTTTTCGGCCAGGTCGACGATTTGGTCGGTGCTGGTCCGAAAATACACATCGTCGTATGACCCATCTTTTTTTGGGGTATGATACACCGATTTTATGATTGCCATATTTGTCCTCCTTATTCTAGCGCCTCAATCCAGACTGCATGGGCGTCGTCAGGTTTTTCATGGCTGGCGACAATCTTACTTGCGGCCAGCGTCCATGATTTGTCGGATATTGGTTCGATCCAGTGCGAGCCATTTGTTGGCTGCGTAGAGCTGCCAACCACGAGGCGGCCGTCCTTAGTGTTCAGTGCCGCCAGCACCGCCTCAGACTGCTCCGCGTAACCCTGAGCGTTTGTCTCCGATGCCTTTGCAGCAGTCTGAGATGCGGCCGCCGCTTTTGCGCTGGCTGCGGCTGCATCCTCTGAGGATTTGGCGTTCGTTTCAGATGTCTTCGCGGCTTCCTCAGATGCTTTAGCCGCAAGCTCGGATTCTTTGGCTTTGCCGGATGGAGTGCCCTCATAGGCTTTTCGCGCAAGCTCAGCACTTGTCGCAGCATCATTGGCATAGCCACCCGCTTTGCCCATCGCGAGCTGTGCATAGCTATTACTTGTCTCGGCATTTGCCGCACTCGTCGCCGCGCTCTCTGCGGATTCAATCGCTTTCGCGGCTTTTTCTTGCGTTAGCGCGACAAGCTCCTCAGCCGTCTTCGGCAAGACGGGCTCGACCGTTGCTTTACTCGTCGTGATGATCCGCACGGCAAAGTCCATCTTGACGTTGTTACCGTCGCTCTTGCTTGCGATGTAGCCAGGCGCGCTGTCATAGCAGACACCGTAGAGGATTTCTTTGCCGCTACCGTCCTGTGCGAAGATACCGAGCTCGGTCGCCTCATAGCCCGTCTCTACCGACTCACTCGTCAGCGATGCTTTGAGCAAGCACGTGCGCACATCGCCGACGTCCTCCGTCGTGATGCTCGTGATGGCCATCGTGTTCTGTGGCGCAAAGAGCGCCGGCCGCGCGGCATAATCATCGATGGTATTTGCCTGACCATTACCGAGCTGCATCTTTGTCAGCTTGAGCGTGAGCTTGCCTGCCTCAACATCTGCCATGAGCTTTGCACCGGCCGTCGTCAGCGCGTAGCCGCTCGAAAAATTCGACATGCTGTGTCACCTCCTCATGCTGTGCGATACCAGGCATCGACGACGGTAGCAAGTGGCATGACGCGCATGGAGCCACCACCGCCTGCATCGCCCGTCGTAAAGTGGTGGGAGTGGGCGCCGTCTGTTGATGTATTATACAGATAATTATCCCAGTCTTGGTCGCCGCTCGCGCCTTGATGCCCTTGGCCTGCGTAGTTACCAAACAGCCAGCCACCATATGCTTCGCCCCACGTTCCGTGGTGATGCGCACCATTTACGTCCGTGTCGCCAGAGTGGCCATGACGCGGCATCTCCTTGTCGGTAATCGTGTGTCGCTCCTCGCCGACCGTCTCGCCGGCACTCAGTGTCACGCCGTCATAGCTCCCCGACGCCAGCAGGTACGACCCTTCAATTTTCTTCCAGGTGCCGCCAAAAGCCGTCGCCGGATCTGTGCCACCGACCTGCAGGTATACACTGCCTATCGGATGCGCAAGGTCCAGGGCTTTCTTCTCGGCGGCGTCCAACATCGCTTTTGTCACGTATGTATCCATATCCACGGCGATGCTGATACTCGATGCATTTGATGTCTTGATGTAGACCGTAGTCAAGATATTGCGTACCAGCGCGCCCGCCTGCTCGGCATTCATCACGTCAGGGTTATTCGCCGTGCTGACGGCAAAAAGCGTCTCGGAGTTATTGTACGTCGCGTAGACGCCCAGCGTGGCCAGCGTATACGACGCGGACAGGCCGACATTGGTAACATTGAATTCGAGTTTGATAGTTGTACTGTCTACTGTAGTGGCTGATGCCAGTGGGAAGCTTTGTCTTATATCGTCGAGCGATGTGAGCGCTGCAATCGCGCTCCGCGTATACGTGTGCGAGCTCGTCTTGATAGACGATACCGTGAAGGTGCCTTTATTCGCGACTGCTTTAGCCAGCAGTGCGCGCCCGGCATCTGTCACTACAAATTGGTTGTAAGTTGCCATCAAATACCTCCTATATACAAAGTAAGTCTTTCTGTCGTTGTCATCGCCATAGCCGCGTAGAATGTCGATTCTGGGGCGATTTTTTCAACGGCTGCTGGATAAACGTCAATAGTTTTTACTGTGGATTTCAGCATGGCAATGTAGTTCTCTGCGTTTGTATTTGCGTGCATTTTATACACCTGCCCGATATGAGCTGGAATATATGTACGCACGTCTTTGGCGATACGAAGCAGACTCGCTTTATCAACAAGCGGGATGTTGAAATCGGCGCTGTACGTGTCCGGATGGTCGATGACAACGGCCTGCCCGTCGGCTACGTAGAGATTGACCATTCGTGTTAAAAACGGTACGGTAACAGACTCGACACCTGCCAGCTTCATCAGTATTTTGTTCCGCCTGGCCTGAACCGTGTCAGCCGGTTCATTCTCCAACCCGACAAACTCTTCCCAGTCATCCAATCCCCACGTTGCTGTCTTTACGAATGCCTGTTGTGCTGTATCTGTCAAAGTCAGCCGCTGCGCCTCGTGCTCATGAGATAATGTATTCAATGTATCTGAAAAAGAAGTATCACGGAACAGAAAGGCCGGAAGATACCGGCTCAGGTCAACAGGTGTATTCCGCAGGAATTGGAAATCCGGTATATCAGCCATTGAGCGTCACCTCCGTCACTTTAGGTATCTGCTCATCTGTCAAAGAAATATTCTTCACATCACCATTGATAGTGAGAGCATCATAATCTGTGACGTTTGTAGATTCATCGTCAATGATCATCTTCCCTATAACAGCATACGAAACCTTTCCGGCACCGAAATTCCGGGACGTAAAATAATTGTTCAGCAGTGTCTTGATAGCATCTGCATCTCCTTTGCCCTTGGTAGGTGTCAGTTCGATATGCAGTTCTAAAATAGCCGGTGCGACTACGGATACCGTGGCCCCGATAGGATGTTTTGTTTCAATAGTGGTGGACACTTGTGTCAACAGATTCGATGACGCCGGATTTCCGTCGGAATCTGTAATGACGACTTTTACAGTGCCGTTACCGTTCCAGAGTGGAACGACTGTCACATGACCAACACCGGCGATTGAAGTCGCCCACTCGATATAATCATTCACATTTCCGGATGTTGCCGGCTGTCTTACCTTAAAAATCAGACGATTGTATAAGGTGGCGTCGTCCTCTTCATCGAATCCGTCATAGGTAGCGTCGGCATTCGTCACGGAGCTGATACCTGGGATAGACATAGGGATGACGGTAATCGTACCAGCTTTTACATTTCCAATTGACCCCACAGTACTGCACTCAATAGGTACATCACCGGACCGGGTAATCGTGGCAGCTTTCGTCGTGTAGAAAGCAACCCCTGTAGCCGTCTGGAATACACTTCCTTGTGGCACAGTCCCATTTCCGGATACCGTGACCGTGCCTTTGGCCTTGACGGCCTGCCGTCGGAAAATGCCGTGTTCCTCCGCCCTCATTTCGAGGTACTCGCCCCAGCTGGTCCGGGCAAACATGGCTCTATAGGCCTGTTCCCGCTCGACTTCCTGCTTAGCGAACTCGATACTGTTTGAGGCCAGGACATCATAGGTAAAGGTGCCCTCATAGCTGGAGGCGTCATTTCCGACGTTCTGCTGTAATTCGGTTAAAATCTCATCTGGTTCACGTGCTTCATACATCCACGCTCACCTCCCCGTAAATCGTAGAAATTACAATGGATATGGAAACTTTATCGCCATCGTGTGAGATATCCACGCTGTCGATGCTCTTGATGTAGGGATTCACCATAAGGCACTCGACAATGACGCGTTTGATTTCGCTGTAACGCTGCTTCACGCCCATGACCTTGCCGATGAAAGGCCTCAACTCGATGCCATATTGCCAGCTATAAGCCAGATAGCGGAAGCGCTCTGTGCTGAGGGCTTTGTAGATCCACACCTTAATGGCCTCGTCTTTTTCGACGATGATGTGCCGGCCTACCTTATCATATAAAAAGCAGTTCTGGTTAAAGTCCCAGGCATATTCTTTCGGGACCGGCAGATCTGACGTATAGGTATTGACAGATACGGCCCCGGTAAAGGGATATTCTGCACTCATAATTTCACCCCGCTGTCTGCCAGCCAGTACAACTGCTCGTTCTGGCCGTAAATCGGTATCAAGAGGACCAGCGTCCCCGGTTTCAGCGTATCCGTCCAGGTCTCATCGTTATCGATTGGGTGGTTATGGCTCTCATAGGCCGCATCCCCCGAGCCGCCCGCCCGGTCACTTGTCTGGCCGACAATATGGCGGGTATATCCAGGCAGCAGATAACGTGAGCAGTAGACGTCTTTGGCTGTGATTTCAATATTATTCATCTTGACCACCAGTGACGGCGGCGGACTTACGACAATGCCGACCTGCGCGCCGCGCGGAAGGTCGCCCTGCACCACGCTGTGCATTACATCGACGATGGCCGCCGCAGACTGCGAGGCCGAAGGGATTCCTGCCATAGTGGCCACCTCCTACATATGACTCGTTTTGATAATGGACGTCGGCGTCATACGCATATTATAAATACCGCCAGTTCCTACGGCTCCGTTCCCATTGTTTGCACTCGAATTATTTCCGACGTATGTACCATTACCTGCATAGATAACGACGTGAGCGTCTCCGTTATAGATAATGCAATCGCCAACCTCTAGATTCGATTCATCGAAAGGGATGCATGCATCCCCCGCATCTCCCATGAGAGTTGGAACCGACGCAACATTATTGTTATACTCTTGAGCAAGGAACGGACTGTAATAACTGCCAATGCGTGTAGTAGCTTCTACGCAACCGTTTGGCCCGTCTGGCATGGTAGCGCCTTCCCAGGCGGCAAAGCCAGCTTGTACGCCCGCTGACGCCTCTAAATTAGCCCCGCCGATGGCCGAGGCCGTACGCCCGGTCTTGGTCTTGACAGTCGTATCTTTCGGCTTTTCTTCTTTGTTCATAAGGTTTTCGAACTCGATTTCCAGCCGCATCTCATGGATGCCGTTCTCGAAGGTATGCGTATCGGATTTAATCCAGAACTTCCCGCACAATTCCGTCAGGATGTCCCGGATTTGAATGGAGTATGACGATTTGGCGGCATAACTGCCCGTCATCTGAATAATCCCAGAACGGTCCGGACCATGGAACAGCTTGTTGATGGCTTCCTGGGCATTGTCATTCGGGTTCGTCTTATAGACGTCCTGGACCATCGAGTATTTCTGTATCCATTCGTCCTTCGTCTGGTAGCCCGTAACGTTGCCCTGCTGGTCAGTAATCATGATGCTATTGACCATGTCCTCGATGGACTCCTTGTACTGGCTGTTCTCGATATTGACGTACTGGTCTGCCGCCAGCCCTTCGATGAGCTCACCTTTCTTAATGACGTCCAGCTCATCGCCCCGCATGATGGGATGGAAGAGGACGTCCGGGTCGTCTTTGTTCTCTTTGTGCGCATTGATTTGTTTCGCCGCGTCAGTATAGGCAATCATGATAATCTGATAGCCCGTCTTTTCCTGAGCAATGAAAGAGACTTTCTTCCCTGTCTCGGCCAGGTTCCCGGCTTTGATACCCAGCTCACTGCACACCGCCTTGGCAATGTCCTCGGCCAGCATATCCGTGAATTTTCGGGTCGTCTTCGACCGGCAGAGGATGAACAGATTGTCATAGGCAGTGACCGTCACCGTGGACTGCTGGACGTCTTTTTCGATGGAGTAGACGTTTCCCTGGAATTGCAGGTTCCCGTCTTCATCATAGCCGTAGACCGTTTCACCGCAGTTGATGACGTAGTTCGGCAGGTTCGGGTCCCGGGCGTCCTGAACGTAGGAAAACGTCAGTTTTCGGGCCACCTGCAGCCGGGAACCTTCCCAGGTGATTCTCCCCACGGTGAGGCGGGACAAATCATCTATCGTTTCAGTCTGCTTCGTCGTCTGGTTGCCTTTCTCGTCAGTCGTGGTTTCCGTCTTGACGCTCTTATGCTTGATGATCAATTCTTAATCACCCACTTCCGGATCTTGCCCGCGTTGTTGATGACCAGGCTCTTCAAATTGTTGCTCTTGACGACGCGGCGCCAGTGATTATAGTCGCCGTAGGCTTTCTTGGCCACGTCCATGACGTCGCATGCCTTTTGGAACAAGGCCTTGCCTTTGGAGATCTGCGACTGCTCTTCCTTGATTTTCTGGTCCAGGTCGACCGGGCGGACCTTGAGGCCCGTCTTATCGTCGATAGGCTTGTCATTATTTGCGGTCGGGACGTTTAGCTCCTTATACTCCGTGAAATTCAGCGTATAGTAAATGTCCCGGCTGCCATCCTGCTCCCAGTACGAAAATTCCATGATGCCGCACATCATATTGACCGGAGAGTCGGTAATGATGACGCGAACAGCCTTCCGGGCCGCCTTCCACTCGGTCAGCTTCTCGACGCAGGACGACGGGTCTGTGTAGTCGCCCACAACGAAAGGGTAGTCATGGGTAAGTGATGGAAAGAAGCCGGAGAAGGACAGGGTCCTGGCTTTCGGCATCCCGAAGACCAGGGCTTCCCCGACCTGCGTGATGTCGACGACTTTGTTTTTCTGTCCATCGCCGACGGTATATTTGGCCGGCGTGACCGGCAGGATGAGTTTCCCCGTCGGCCCTTCGATGATGATTTCCCGCTTCAGCCCAGCCCCTCCACCATTAGAAAAGATGGCCGAAAGGACCTGTATGGTATTTCCTAACCCTCCCAGGCTCATCAATAACCACCTCCGTAGTTGATATGGCCCTGTGAAATCAGTTTCGCCAGTTTATAGGCGATACGGTCAATGTCGGCCTCTTCGCGGACATAGAAAGTATTGCCTTTGATGACGACCGGGCCGCTGCCAGACGACTGTCTGCTTTCCAGTTCGGCTTGAATCATTCGCTCCGTTGTAGCGTGTGGATAGATACGGCTTCCCTGCGGCAGGTCGACGATTTCGCCGCCCCGTTCGTTGATTTCCGTCCAGCCGCCGGCGTAAAATGACGAGCCAGTCGCACGGCCGGAGAAGATACTAGGGATGCTGAAGGAAAAAGAGCTGGCCGAGGAACGTAGACCCGCTATGGTGGTCTGTAAATTGCTCCAGGCGCTCCGTGCGCGTTCCGAAAGCGGTCCCCATACATTCTCTTCAAACCATCCCGTTACGCCGTCCCAGGCCGCCTCAGCTTCATCCTTGGCCGATTGGAAGGCACTGGCAATGTTGCCTTCCATGGACGACGCGCCGCTGCTGATTTCTTCCCAGGTTGTACCGGCCGATTCTTCCAGTTCGGCCAGACGGTTGCCAGCCGATTCTTTCGCATCGGCAAAGGTCTGGCTCCATTCCGCGTTCTTTTCATCGGCTACCTGGCAAATCATATCCCAGGAGTCAACGCCGGATTGCTTGATGCTCTCCCAGGTATCCGCCCCGGACTGTTTGATGCCTTCCCAGGAGTCAGCCATATACTGATGCAGTTCGGCCTGTTTGCCGGTAAGCCAGTCATCGGTATCACTCATTGATTGGCGGATACCTTCAAAGGTACTGGTTATAGTCGGTCCCAGTTGAGCAAAGGTCTGGCTCCACTCCGCATTCTTTTCGTTGATGACCTGGCTAAAGGAATCCCAGTTGATGCTCTGGAAGGCTTCGGCCAGCTTCTGACCGAGCATATCACCGCCGATACCTCCGGCGATGCCGCCCACGATCGCGCCGGCCGCTGTACCAACGCCAGGGACTGCTGAGCCTACCGAGGCACCAAATGCGGCCCCGGCTTTCATACCGGCAAAACCACCAGCCAGGCCAGCCGCAGTAGACAGCTTTTCCCCTTCCGGGGCATAAGCCACATCAAGGGCCGTACCACCTAATGCGATAGCTGACCCAATCCATGGCACCCTTTTCGCCCAGCTGCTGAGCCGAGCACCCCATCCTGGTTTCGGAGTCCCTTTGGGGGTTCCTTCTGGGACCGGAACCGGCGCGTTCGTCGGTGGTGCCGAAGTAGGCGCCGTGGTCGGGGCCCCTTTGCTGTTGATGATGACGTTCGTCGCCGTGACGACCATATCTTTCACGGACGACGTGCTGGGAAGCCCATTCCCGCCGGTCGGCGTACCGCCCGGGAGATTCTTCGGGATGCCCTGGATGACGTCTTTGACCTTCATGGCCAAGTTGTAAATCTTTTTCAAACCAACGGCCAAGGCCCCGCCTGCCAGTACCGACCCGATACCGTCAAAGGCCAGGAATTTATCTTTCAAATCCTTGATGCCCTCCCCAATTAGGGACAAGATAGAGCGTATACCAAGGCCATTCTTTTCTACGTTCCCGCTAAAGTGGCTCAAGAGCTTATCTGCTTCTTGGACGAAGCTCCGCAGGCCGTTCTCCCCTTTGCCGTCCATAATCAGTATCTGAAGATTCTCCCAAGACCCAGACAGCTGCTCAATGTCGCCACGCAGGTTATCCATCTTGGTTTCGGCCACACCAGATGCAGTAAAACGCTTCATGGCAGCCGTCATTTTATCAATACCTTCAGCACCATCTTGGGCTAAGAAAGTAGCTGCCCGAATGGCATCGGACCCAAATATAGTATATAATGCCGCTTCTTTCTGCTCGGCAGTCATGCCTTGCAAGGATTTTTTCAGGGTTTCAGCCACTTCTCTCATAGGCTTTAACTTGCCCGTAGCATCAAAGAACTTGTTTGAGCCATCTTCTGACATAAGCCCTAACCGTTGGAAATCTTTAGCTGCCTGATCTGTTTGAGGGGCCAGACGAGAAAGCATCGTTTTTAAAGAAGTACCAGCGTCAGAGCCAAGCAACCCATTTTTAGCAAATAGTGCCAACGTCGCATTTGTATCCTCAAAGGACACCCCCATCGACTTGGCCCCGGCTGCAGCTTCGGCCATAGCATATGACATTTCATGTACATTGGTTGCCGAGGCATTGGCCGCGCCAGTAAGGATGTCGGCTGCGTGGGATGCATCGTTTAAATCAAAGACATTCATCATAATTGACATAGTCTTTGCGGCTTCTGGCAGGCTCAAATCCCCAGCTGTTGCAAGGTCAAGTGCAGCTTTCGTTGCGCCATTTAAGACCTCTTGCAGGCTAAGGCCCGCTTTTAAAAGCTCAGCCATGCCATTTGCAACATCCACGTCCCCGAACGCAGTGGCTTGCCCCAATTCCATAGCTTTGTTCTTAACGGCATCCATTACAGCTTCGGCATCTTCACCTGCAGGCACTAAGGCTTTTACTCCAGAAAGTGCTGCACTGAAATCCATACTGGTTTTCAATGTGTCATAAATACCGAAGTCGATACCAGCACCGGCCAACATCTGAGCGCTCGTTCCTAGCAACATGCCGTTGGCCACACTGCCAGCTTTGTCTTTCAAACCGTTTAGACTGCCATTCTGTTTGATATTAAGGGCAACTGTGTATGTTTTCCCCTTGAGCCCGTTTAGCTCCGTCTTGACCCTCTGGATCTTCGCCGTGGCGTCATCCTTTGCACGAATAGTCGCTTCGTAGATGCCGCGGATGCCCTGGAAGGCCCGCTTGGCACGGTCCGCCTGGCCGGCTGCTTTGACAGCCGCTGTGCCGGCTTTTCCCATCCCGGCAGCGGCCGCATCCGAAGCGCTCCCTGTGTTTTTCAGGGTTTCCGTCAAGCCCTTGAAGCCGGACCTTGCTTTATTGACCTGCGCCGTAAACTGGTCCTTGAGTTCCAGCGTAGCGCTCAAAACATAGTTGCTCACAGCCTAACGGCCCCCTTTCTTCAATGGTAGCGTCGCCAAATCCAATTCACGCTGCTGCTCCAGGCAGACAGCCTCATAGCAGAAAATCTTTTCCAGCCGGTTCAAGCCGAAGAAATAGTCCAGTCGATGCCCACGGAGAACCAGGGCGGCCGCCGTGGCCGCTTCCCAGTCCTCTTGGATTAGTTTTTTACATCTTCATGGACCTTCGATTCGATGTCTTTCCCATAGCCGGACAGCTGGGAAATCTTGCGGGCAATGGCCGGAATCTCACCGGCATCGAACAATTTGTCGATGATGTCCGTCGGTTCGACGCAGCCGTAGGCCTGCTGCAGGGTGGCGTCCCTCAAGTTCGGTTCGACGACGGTCTGCAAGATGCAGTATTCGTCGGAGCCGTCGGTGATGGCCATGATTTCGGCCATGAGGCCTTTCGTGATTTTCTTGACCGTCAGCTTGCCGACGCTGGTGTCGAGGTCAAAGGTTTCCTGTTTCTTCTGTTCGATTTTGTCTTTCTGGTTAATCAATTCCTGAATGCTAACTGCCATAGTATGTTCTCCTCCTATTCAACGGTTTCCGTAAACGCAGCGTCTTCCGGCGTGAAGCCGAAGGGGTATTCTTTTTCGATGACTTTCCCTTTTTCAAAATTCATGAGCGACAACTTGTTGAACCAGACGTTATCAAGCGTGATGCGCTCTTTCTGGGCGTCAATCATATCCGGGTCTTCGACCAGGCCGACCAGCGTCGTGCGCGGGTCATGACCGCTCTTCCAGTCTTCCAGGTATTTGTTCAGATTCCGGTTGATGACGCTCTTGATTTTGAGCGTCCCTGTACCTTTGAGGGATACGATTTTACTGTCTACACTGTTCCCGATAAGCACATCTTCACGGTTCGGTTCGACGTCGACTTCGAACGATTCAATTTCAAAGATGAGTTCGCCTTCCCACCATAATTTCCCGTGGGATCCGTTCCAGCGCCGGTTGCCGCGATATTTTACGTCATATTCGCTTCTTGCCATTTGTCAGGCCTCCTTACAGCGTGAAATCAATCTTCAAGTTTTCCATGGCATCCACGAAGCGGATGTCACCGACCAGGGCCAGCGTATCGCCGGTATTGTACTGGCGAATTTCCATGACCGACATGGTCGTCGGATCATCACCATGGAGTTTTGCGTAATTGCTCTGCCAGGTCGTGTTAATGTCGACCGTGTTAGACGCATCGGCATCCAGCACATTCCCCTTGATTTCCGAGAAATAGACCAGGATGGCCGAAATGAAGAGCATTTTGTGGTTGTAGTCGTTGATGACCTTGCCCACGTAATACTTTTTGAAGGTATCGCGGATGTCGTCGGTGACCATGTCGATGCCTTCGATGATCTTGATTTTCCAGAACTCTTCGCCTTTATCCGTGGTGAAGGTCGTCAGGCTGTTGCAGGCGCGGGCAATCTTGACGCCGTCGCCATCCTGCTCGTCAATGAGGAGCAGTTCGCCCTGGTCAATCAGTGTATCGATGTCTTCATAGACTTCGACGCTTTCGACTTCGGTTAACTTGAAGTACGTGGCACTGCGGTCCAGAGCTAGGCCAGCCAAAATGCCGGCGATACGGGCCGTATACTGCAAGGCTGTGTACGTCGTATAGACCGGATTGCCGGAGCTGTCTGTATCGGTCTGCACTTTAATGTCATTCGTGCAGAAATTGACAATCCCTTCATGGTCTGCGGCCTGGCCGGACAATACGGCCTTGAAGGTTTTATGCTTGTTGCTGCGCTGTGCCTTAATCCAAGACGCCAGGTCCTGCTGTTCCTGCACCGAAGCAGTCGGTGCGCAGAGCCAGTTCCATTTGATATTTGTCAGCATCTTGAGAACATTGGCCTGGGTCTTCGTAGCACCGTCGACATTGGTATTCGGCAGCGTGTAGACCAGGATGCGGAGCGGCGTGCCGAGCAGGCATTTCTTGATAAGGTCCACGTTTTCATCCGTAAGGCCTGTATCCGGGATGTCGGAAACGTCGCGGATGGTGTAATTATGGATTTCGTCTTTGGTTTCGTTGTGCAGAATCATCGCCACGATACCGCGGGCACTGCGCTTGATAGCCGTCGTCCCCTTGGTACGGAAATTGATGATAATCTGCGGCATGCCGAACAATTCCTGTTCATTTGCCATATGCTATTCCCCTTCCGTTTGATTGAGCGTGTTGATTTCCAGTTCCAGGTGCTGGGCCAGTTCATACTGGATGCAGCCGGCATCCTCAAAGTTGTCACGGAAATCAAGATTGAAAATATAGTGCAGGATGTCATCGACAATGGTCATCTCTGCGTCGAGAATCGTAATATGCCGGTCATTGACGGCCAGGACAGGGCGGAAAACCTTGTCCAGGGCATCGGCTACCTCGAAGACGGCCGTGCGGCTCACGCGTCCCATAGCGTCTTTCGGATGGATATAGGTAATGTCCACCTGAATCAGCCGGTCGCTGAACAGGTCGTCCACGGTCGTGGCCGTCGGCATGAACTCGACATAAAAATAAGGTGCATCCGATTTCTCGACATTATCGAAATGCACCTTATAGCCTTTGAAGTTTTGATTGAGTACGGCCACGATGGCCGCTTTTATCTCGCGGAGCGTCATCATTCGTCCAACACCGCCTTGAAAATGGCCTCCGAGTCTGCCTCGAAGGTCTGTCCGGCCTCCATCATCCCTTTATGCAGCATCTTCTTGCCAGGGACGAAGTCTTTCTTCAGCCGCTTCCCGATGGCCGGCACATACCGCCCCGGCGTCTGGCGATGGCCATACTCGACGTGGGCGGCATATTTGACGTTGTTGTAAATCGTTGTCTTCCCCTGTATGGCCCGGGAGTGTTTCCAGCCGTTCTTGAGACGGCCTGTCTGTGTCGGCGTGTTATCCTTGATTTTCCCAATGATAACCTCCGCTTCCTGGGCGACAAATTGGTTCATCTTTTTGGCTCCCTGTTCTTCGATTTTGGCTAATCGCTCATCGAAGGCGTCGAAGCCACCAAATTGCATCACCATTACGCCTCATCCTCTCTACGGACGCTGATTTCCTGATGGTCTGGATACTTAAAAGCCTTCGCGGCATTGAGCGTAAAGGTTTGGCCGACATGCACGATGACTAGGACATCGTTCGGCAAAATGTCGTATTCCGGATCCAGGCAGATGCGCAGGTCCGTCTTTGTGACGAACTCCCGCGGATTCTGGCCGCTCTGCATCTCCTTGCCATATTGTGTCAGATGGCACGGGAGTTCCTGGTAGACGGCCTGCGTCGTATAATCATCGGCTCCGTCGTCGTCTTTCACAGCCTGCTGCCGGTACACGGTGACGCGGTCGGCATACATGTATTTGTTGAGCAGGCGCTTGCATCGTTTCCAGCTGATAGGACCACCCCCTAGAGACTCTTCGGGCGCCGATACAGGTTCAATTTAGGTTTGAGACGGTCGAAATCTTCTTCCTTGGGGTCCCCCGTCGAGGATACTTCCGACACGGCGAATTGATACGTCGTGTCGTTCTGGGTCAGGCTCTTCAAGGGAGCCCGGCCGCCGTCTTCGGTATCCTCCAGCCAGCGCGTCACCATATCCTCGGCCGTAAAGACCAGGGCCTTGGGGAAATCTTCCCGGTTGCAGTAGTCCAAGACGTCATAGACGAATTTCTGGGCTAAGCGCTCAGCTTGGTACGTGTCAGTCGTGTTCTGGGTGACGGCATCAACGATTTTCTCGACCGCCTCATCGGGTGTGAGATAATTCATGGCTTATCCCTCCTCCCTCATCAGAGACTATTTGCCCGTGCTGCTGGTCGTGGTGGCTTTCGGGGTCAGGACGGCAAAGGCCGTTTCCTTGGCCGGCAGGAAACCGAGGCGCATGGTGGCTTTGATGGCAACCATGTCGTTTTCTGCCAAGGACAACGGCTTGCCATCTGCCATGGTAACCGTCGTCAGTGTGGCTTCGCTGAGTGTGGTGTACTGAATCTGGTCGCGTAAGCCGATGAGCGAGTATTTCCAGTTGCCGGCGATGGCGCGGGCCTTCGTGGCATCCCAGGCACCGTTGCGGCAGAACTCAATCGGCTGAGCGTACAGAGTGGACTGGTCCACATCCTGCACATAGAGCTGGTTGCCGTTGGCATCACGCAGTTTGCGCAGGGAGTTTTTCAGATCATAACCGGCAACGAAACCATCAACGTCCAAGCCCTGGGCTTCAACTGAGGCCATCGTGTCGGAAATGTCGAGGTCTAACGACTTATTCGTGCCTTCAGCAACGGTCTGTTTGCCGGCAGTCGCTACCCCTAAGATATTTTTTGCAAACGGGCTGTTCGTGCCGAACAAGCAGGCTGCGTCGATGGCCTTATAAAAGGCTTCGGCTACATAGGGCTTGATGGCCGAGAAGACGTTGATGGTCGTATCTTCCATTTTTTCACGGCTGACCGGAATGATGACGCCGATTTTCTTGGCGACCAATTCCGGGAAAATCCATTTGGCAACGGATGTCTGAATGCGTTCCGTTTCACCGACCCAGTATGCGCCAGGGCCGGAGACCATGACCGGGAATTTCTTCGTTTCCGATTCCATCGGCTGGACCGTGGACAGTCGCATGACGCTGGAACCGCGAACGACATCCGCAATGATGTCGGATGCAATCGGGGTCGGCACGAAGCCGCTCAAATTGTCTTTCAAAAATAATTCGTCTGCCATATTGTATTCCTCCTCTTATCGTTTGGCCTGATTCTTGTAAATGGCTTCAAAGAAGCTGTTCTTGGCACTACCACCGCCATTGCCGCCAACACCGGTGCCGCCGGCTTTCGGGGCCTTGCCTCTCAGCTTTTCATTGACGGCTGCTTCAACGGCCTTCTTGAACTGTTTATCAAAAGTCTTGATGCGGTCCATCGTCGATTCGTTGTCGTCGGCGATGAGGTAGTCCATGAATTCAACAGGAATCTTGCGGTCGGACAGGACCTTCACCATTTCGAGCTTCAGCTCTTTCCGGTTCAGTTCTTTTTCCTTGGCTTCCAATTCCTTTTTGATGGCTTCCTGCTCTTCCTTGGCCCGCTCCGTTTCGGACAATTTGGACAGTCGTTCCGCTTCTTTTTTGGCCTTATCTGCCTTCTGCTGGTATTCCTTTTCCCATCGCGTCTTAGCTTTCGCTAAAGCCTCATCAATCCGTTTCTGGACATCCGCTTCCTGCTCTGCTTTGGTCTTGGTTTCCGGGGTTTCCGGGGCTTCCGGGGCGTCTTTTCCGCCTTTATCGCCTTCGGTGCCGCCTGTTGTATCGTCTGCACCGCCTTCAGTGCCGCCGTCGGCGAACCGCTGAAGGTCGAACTTGAATTCGTCTGCCATGTGTATCCCTCCTAAAATTGGCATGAAAAAGCGCCTGATCACTCAGACGCTGAAACACTATATGCTTATTCACGGCGGCCCCTTCTTCCGAGGTGCCCGCTTATACAGTTCTGTATGCATGTTAGCCCTCCTTGTAACCTGGACACGAAAAAAGCGCCTCCCGTTTCCGTTTAGCGCTTGTTAGCTATATTCTTATACACCTGGCGTTATATCTTTTACGCCTTTAAGCAATCGGTAAGCCTTATGCATCAGGTCATTGTCTTCAAGGTACTCTAATCCCTTCAACGTGATAGTTGGGTTAATGTATTTCAAATCAAACCGGTTACCCCCTAAGTGAATGGGTTCAATGCCATCAATATACCCGGCCTGATATAGCATAAGCATGATGGAAATGAACCGTTTTTCTGTCACCTGAAAATGATCCGCTGACAATCGTGACCAGTCAGGGTCCTCATAGTCCAGATACTTATCTAAAAGGGAAAGAATCTGTTGAACCTCTCCCACTGATAGAAGTGGGAGATTCTTGAGAAAGTTGCTGTTTAAGTTTCCTCCTACAATCAGGATAGCCTTATTCTCAAAGGGCTGTCCAAAAGCCCCTTACACAGTCCCTCGAAATCGAAGTTCTGCTTACTTTTACGAAGTATATTGGC
>ERZ791573.742-NODE-742-length-16020-cov-2.644723_pt1 | contig 16020 bp, 10 predicted proteins | sample MGYA00509971_ERZ791573 | MGnify/ENA primary metagenome ERZ791573 (study PRJEB30046, sample SAMN00791921) | human gut metagenome | study: EMG produced TPA metagenomics assembly of the A metagenome-wide association study of gut microbiota in type 2...
AATGGCAAGTGACATTAACAGTATGAACCTCAGCTCCTGTCAGGCGGCGCAGGGGCTTGTGGGTGGACTGTTTCCTCAGACACAGGAATCCCAGCAAAAGGTCTGTCAGGACATTGCCGGGGAAAGCAATATCTTCGCTGACTGGGCGGCTTCGCGTCAGGGATGCACGGTCGGAGGGCAATCATCGTCTGTTCGTGACAAGGCCAGTGATAAGGACAAGGAACGGGTGCTGAAAAACCAGAACATCATGTGGGAGGCACTGAAAAAGAACAGAATGTTTGACGGCAACAAAGAGCTGAAAGAATTCATCATGACGCTCACCGGAACACTGATTTTTGGGGAAGACAGTGAGATTACCCCCCTGCCGGCCCGCACAACTGACCGCGATATTCTGCGGGCAATTATGGAAGGGGGAACCGCCAGAATTTATCACTGCAATGATTCTGACAAATGTCTGAAAGTGGTGGCCGACACTCCGGTGACCATCAGCCGGGATAATGCACTGAAATCACAGATTACTAAACTTCTGACCAGTATTCAGAACAAGGCGATTAGTGACACACCTCTGGATAACAAAGAAAAAGGCTTTATTTCCAGTACCACTATCCCCGTCTTCAAATATCTTATTGACCCGCAGATGCTCGGTGTTTCCAGCAGTGTGGTTTACCAACTGACGGATTATATCGGTTACGACATTATGCTGCAGTACATTCAGGAGTTGCTTCAGCAAGCCCGGGCAATGATTTCCACCGGAAACTATCCGCAGGCGGTGATGGACAATGTTCTGGAGAATCTGAATCAGGCACAGCAACAGATTGCCATTTTCCAGAGTCAGGTACAGGTCCAGCAGGATGCGCTGCTGGTTGTCGAACGTCAGATGAGCTACATGCGTCAGCAGCTTTCCGCCCGTATGCTCAGCCGTTACCAGAACAACTATCACTTCGGAGGGAATTCACTGTGAATGAAGTTTATGTGATTGCCGGTGGTGAGTGGTTGCGTAACAACCTGAATGCCATTGCAGCATTTATGAATACCCGGACCTGGGATTCAATTGAAAAAATCGCGCTCACCCTGTCTGTTGTTGCTGTGGCTTTTATGTGGGTACAGCGGCATAACGTGATGGATTTGCTGGGCTGGGTGGCCGTGTTTGTGCTTATCAGCCTGCTGGTTAATGTCCGTACATCGGTGCAGATTATTGATAACAGTGACCTGGTCAAAGTTTACCGGGTGGATAATGTGCCGGTCGGTCTGGCGATGCCACTTTCACTGACGACACGTATCGGGCATGCAATGGTGGTCAGCTACGAGATGATATTCACCCAACCGGACAGCGTCACCTACAGCAAGACAGGCATGCTGTTCGGGGCGAATCTGATTGTGAAAAGCACCGATTTCCTGTCCCGGAATCCGGAAATCATCAATCTGTTTCAGGGCTACGTCCAGAACTGCGTGCTGGGGGATATTTACCTGAATCACAAATACACGCTGGAAGACCTGATGGCTTCCGATGATCCCTACACGCTGATTTTTTCCCGACCCAGCCCGCTACGGGGCGTTTATGACAACAATAATAATTTCATAACCTGTAAGGATGCGTCGGTCACGCTGAAAGACAAGCTGAATCTGGATACACAGAGTGGCGGAAAAACCTGGCATTATTATGCCCAGCAGTTATTTGGTGGTCGCCCTGATCCTGACCTGCTGTTCAGTACGCTGATTGGCGACAGTTACAGTTACTTCTATGGCTCAAGTAAATCAGCCAGCCAGATCATTCGCCAGAATGTCACCATTAATGCGCTGAAAGAGGGGATCACCAGTAATGCAGCCCGCAATGGCGATACCGCCAGCCTGGTGAATCTGGCCACCACGTCATCGATGGAGAAACAACGCCTGGCGCATGTCTCCATTGGTCATGTAACTATGCGAAACCTGCCGATGGTGCAGACTATCCTGACGGGGATTGCCATTGGTATCTTCCCGCTCCTGATACTGGCAGCTGTCTTTAACAGGCTGACATTGTCTGTATTAAAGGGGTATGTGTTTGCCCTGATGTGGCTGCAGACCTGGCCGTTGTTGTATGCCATTCTGAACAGTGCCATGACATTTTATGCGAAACAGAATGGTGCGCCGGTCGTGCTGTCTGAACTTTCTCAGATACAGCTGAAATACTCTGACCTGGCCTCCACTGCCGGGTATCTTTCAGCCATGATCCCCCCGTTGTCATGGATGATGGTAAAAGGCCTTGGCGCAGGTTTTTCCAGCGTGTACAGCCACTTCGCCTCTTCCTCTATCAGTCCGACGGCCAGTGCAGCAGGCAGTGTGGTTGACGGTAATTACTCCTACGGCAACATGCAGACGGAAAACGTGAACGGCTTCAGCTGGAGCACCAACAGCACCACGTCGTTTGGTCAGATGATGTACCAGACCGGCAGTGGCGCAACCGCCACACAGACCCGTGACGGCAATATGGTGATGGATGCAAGCGGAGCGATGTCCCGTTTACCGGTCGGTATCAATGCAACGCGTCAGATTGCAGCGGCACAACAGGAAATGGCCCGGGAGGCGTCGAACAGAGCAGAAAGTGCCCTGCATGGTTTCAGCAGCAGTATTGCCAGTGCCTGGAACACGCTCAGTCAGTTTGGTTCTAACCGGGGGAGCAGTGATTCTGTCACCGGTGGTGCTGACAGTACGATGAGCGCACAGGACTCCATGATGGCCAGCCGAATGCGCAGTGCAGTGGAAAGCTATGCGAAGGCGCATAATATCAGTAATGAGCAGGCGACTCAGGAACTGGCATCCAGAAGTACGAGAGCTTCTGCCGGGATGTATGGAGATGCTCATGCTGAATGGGGGGTTAAACCTAAAATTCTTGGTGTTGGTGGAGGATTAGGCGTTAGAGGCGGTGGTCGGGCTGGCATTGACTGGAGTGATGATGATGCGCATCAGGCCAGCAGTGGTTCACGGGCCAGCAATGATGCTCGTCATGATATCGATGCCAGAGCTACACAAGACTTTAAAGAGGCCAGCGATTACTTTACCAGTCGCAAGGTCAGTGAGTCCGGCAGCCATACTGACAATAATGCTGATTCCCGTGTGGATCAGTTGTCTGCAGCCCTGAATTCAGCGAAGCAGAGTTACGACCAGTACACGACGAATATGACCCGCAGCCATGAATATGCTGAAATGGCATCCCGTACTGAAAGCATGAGTGGGCAGATGAGTGAAGACTTGTCGCAACAGTTTGCACAGTATGTAATGAAACACGCGCCACAGGATGCCGAAGCTATTCTGACAAACACCAGTTCACCGGAGATTGCAGAACGTCGTCGGGCGATGGCCTGGTCTTTTGTGCAGGAACAGGTACAGCCTGGTGTTGATAATGCCTGGCGGGAATCCCGTGGCGATATTGGTAAAGGAATGGAGAGCGTACCTTCGGGTGGTGGCAGCCAGGATATTATCGCTGACCATCAGGGGCATCAGGCCATTATTGATCAAAGAACACAGGACAGTAATATCCGTAATGATGTAAAAAATCAGGTTGATAATATGGTCACAGAATATAAAGGGAATATAGGTGATACTCAGAACAGCATACGTGGCGAGGAAAATATTGTAAGAGGACAGTATTCTGAACTGCAGAATCACCATAAAACAGAAGCATTATCTCAGAATAATAAATATAATGAAGAGCGAGAAAGTCAAAAGATAATACCTGAGCCATCAGGAGAGGCTGTGAAAAAAATGATTGATGATAAAAAGGAACGCCTGAAGGGGCCATTATGATCACCCACTATGATATAAAAATGGAGACACAGAAACTAAAGGATGTACTCTCTGTAGAGGGGGTTAATATCCCGCCGTTATTACAGGTCATAAAGCCAGGGGGGTATGTGTTTTTATGGGTTTTATTATGGCCAACATTTCTTCGTTTGCTGGCAGATAAAGTTGATATCCGAGATGCCGGATTTGATATATGTTTTAGTGGCGTAATGGGTTTTATCCTTTTTGTTGCCATTACTAATGGAATGATGTTGTATCTTGCTATCCCTGAAAAATTCAGAGATGAGTCGAAAGTTATATCTTTTATGTATGATAAGAACAAAACTTATATCTTGTCATTTTTGATTGTTTTTTCAATGGTTTCATTCGCCCATACACTCTTATATGAGTTTTTATTAATTGCTTTGTTTATAATCTTTTTCTTTATTTATGCTATAGACATAAATCGTTATAATCTCTCAGCTATAGTCTCAGTAATAGGACTGTTCAAAAAAGAGTCTGTTAGTTAAAAGGATATTTTGGATGAAAACAAAAAAATTGATGATGGTTGCACTGGTCAGTTCCACTCTGGCCCTTTCAGGGTGTGGTGCGATGAGCACAGCAATCAAGAAGCGTAACCTTGAGGTGAAGACTCAGATGAGTGAGACCATCTGGCTTGAACCCGCCAGCGAACGCACGGTATTTCTGCAGATCAAAAACACGTCTGATAAAGACATGAGTGGGCTGCAGGGCAAAATTGCTGATGCTGTGAAAGCAAAAGGATATCAGGTGGTGACTTCTCCGGATAAAGCCTACTACTGGATTCAGGCGAATGTGCTGAAGGCCGATAAGATGGATCTGCGGGAGTCTCAGGGATGGCTGAACCGTGGTTATGAAGGCGCAGCTGTTGGTGCAGCGTTAGGTGCCGGTATTACCGGATATAACTCTAATTCTGCCGGTGCCACACTCGGTGTGGGGCTTGCTGCTGGTCTGGTGGGTATGGCTGCAGATGCGATGGTGGAAGATGTGAACTATACCATGATCACGGATGTGCAGATTGCAGAGCGTACTAAGGCAACGGTGACAACGGATAATGTTGCCGCCCTGCGTCAGGGCACATCCGGTGCGAAAATTCAGACCAGTACTGAAACAGGTAACCAGCATAAATATCAGACACGTGTGGTCTCCAATGCGAACAAGGTTAACCTGAAATTTGAAGAGGCGAAGCCTGTTCTCGAAGACCAGCTGGCCAAATCAATCGCAAATATTCTCTGATTATCTTCAGGAGGCTGGTCTGACCGGCCTCCTGACTGACGCCTCGCTTTGCTCGTTGTCCAACCCCGGAAAGAAATAAAATAAATTTTATTTCTCCCCGGCGTTTCCGAAATAAATATGAAAACACTGAGCGGTTGTGCAAATTCTTTGTGCGACCGTGAAGTGTTGCCGGCGAAGCCGGAATTTAACGGTTATTAATCTTTTCATCATTAATAATCAGTCCGACTGACTTTTTTTCTTCGGAATATCATCATGAGTTTTAACGCAAAGGATATGACCCAGGGCGGTCAGATTGCGTCCATGCGTATCCGCATGTTCAGCCAGATCGCCAATATCATGCTTTACTGCCTGTTTATTTTTTTCTGGATACTCGTTGGTCTGGTTTTATGGGTAAAAATAAGCTGGCAGACGTTTGTGAACGGCTGTATTTACTGGTGGTGTACCACGCTGGAAGGCATGCGGGATTTAATCAAGTCCCAGCCAGTATATGAGATCCAGTATTACGGCAAAACCTTCCGGATGAACGCTGCTCAGGTACTGCATGATAAATATATGATCTGGTGCGGAGAGCAGCTATGGTCCGCATTCGTTCTGGCCACAGTTGTGGCACTGGTTATTTGCCTGATCACCTTCTTTGTTGTCTCCTGGATTCTGGGGCGTCAGGGTAAACAACAGAGCGAAAATGAAGTCACAGGTGGTCGTCAGCTGACAGACAATCCGAAAGACGTTGCCCGGATGCTGAAAAAAGACGGCAAGGACTCCGATATCCGGATTGGCGATCTGCCTATTATCCGGGATTCCGAAATCCAGAACTTCTGTCTGCACGGAACAGTGTCGACGGGTAAGTCAGAGGTTATTCGACGTCTTGCCAACTATGCCCGTAAACGTGGCGACATGGTGGTGATTTATGACCGTTCGTGTGAGTTTGTTAAAAGTTACTATGATCCCTCCATCGATAAGATCCTGAATCCGCTGGATGCCCGCTGTGCCGCCTGGGATTTGTGGAAGGAGTGCCTGACACAGCCGGATTTTGATAATGTCGCGAACACGCTGATCCCGATGGGAACGAAAGAGGACCCGTTCTGGCAGGGATCAGGACGTACCATTTTTGCGGAAGCGGCGTACCTGATGCGTAATGACCCTAACCGCAGTTACAGCAAACTGGTGGACACACTGCTTTCCATCAAGATCGAAAAACTGCGTACCTACCTGCGTAATTCACCGGCGGCCAACCTGGTGGAAGAGAAAATTGAGAAAACGGCGATTTCCATCCGTGCTGTGCTGACCAATTACGTGAAAGCCATCCGGTACCTGCAGGGGATTGAGCATAACGGTGAGTCCTTCACCATTCGTGACTGGATGCGTGGTGTCCGTGAAGATAAGAAAAACGGCTGGCTGTTTATCTCGTCAAATGCCGACACTCATGCCTCCCTGAAGCCGGTGGTTTCCATGTGGCTGTCCATTGCCATTCGTGGGCTGCTGGCAATGGGAGAAAACCGTAACCGTCGTGTGTGGTTTTTCTGTGATGAGTTACCCACGTTACACAAACTGCCGGACCTGGTGGAGATCCTGCCGGAAGCCCGTAAATTCGGAGGCTGCTATGTGTTTGGTATTCAGTCCTATGCCCAGCTGGAAGATATCTACGGTGAGAAAGCGGCGGCCACGCTGTTTGATGTGCTGAATACCCGTGCCTTTTTCCGCTCCCCGAGCCATCAGATTGCAGAGTTTGCTGCCGGTGAAATTGGTGAGAAAGAGCACCTGAAAGCCAGTCTGCAGTATTCCTACGGTGCTGATCCCGTGCGTGACGGGATATCAACCGGTAAGGAGATGGAGCGCCAGACGCTGGTCAGTTATTCCGACATTCAGTCTCTGCCGGATCTGACCTGTTATGTCACTCTGCCCGGACCGTATCCGGCAGTAAAACTCTCACTGAAATATCAGGCACGTCCGAAGGTTGCCCCTGAGTTTATTCCGCGTGACATCAACCCGGAAATGGAGAACCGTCTGAGTGCCGTACTTGCCGCAAGGGAAGCAGAAGGTCGTCAGATGGCCAGCCTCTTCGAACCGGATGTGCCGGAAGTTGTTTCCGGAGAAGACGTGGTTCAGGCTGAACAGCCACAACAGCCACAACAGCCGCAACAGCCGCAACAGCCGGTGTCTCCTGCCATCAACGATAAGAAGTCAGATTCAGGTGTGAATATTCCGGCAGGGGGGATCGAGCAGGAGCTGAAAATGAAACCGGAAGAAGAGATGGAACAGCAACTGCCACCCGGGATTAGTGAATCCGGTGAAGTGGTGGATATGGCCGCTTATGAGGCATGGCAACAGGAAAATCATCCGGACATCCAGCAGCAGATGCAGCGTCGTGAAGAGGTGAATATTAATGTGCACCGGGAGCGCGGGGAGGATGTTGAGCCGGGAGATGATTTCTGATGTCAGCTCCAGTCTTCAATTCTCAGGCCGTCCACACGTTCAAATTCCCGGGTGTTATTAGTCACAATAATCAGTCCCCGACTGCGGGCATGGCCTGCGATCATCTGATCAAATGGCCCGACAGGGCGTCCCTGACGGGCAAGTTCTGCTCTTATCTGGCCGGTGTGTGTGGCTGCAGCAGCGTCGTAATCCAGAACATCAATGCGGGAAACAAATCCCTCGATCACAGCGAGATTACGTTCAGGCATCTGGCTTTTTTCTGCACCATATATCAGCTCCATCAGGGTGACCGAACTGATACACATTCTCCCCTGGTTCAGGTTAAAACGCTCCCTGACACGGGCGGGTTTGTTCTTTATCGTAAAAATGCAGATGTTGGTATCGAGCATAAACTTCAGCATCAGAATGACTCCCTTTCCTGCATACCGGGCTGCTCCCTGTTATCCATAAAATCGGCACTGACGCTGTTTCCGTCGAACCATTCGTCCCATGTCTCTCCGGCTGGCGTAATGATTCGGGTTCGTCCGACAGCAATCACTTCAACGCGTTTTACGTTTTCCGGCAATGCAACCGCTTTTGGCAGTCTGACCGCCTGGCTGCGGTTGCTGAGAAATACGGTGGTTTCCATTATTTGCCTCCTTATGTGGATATGTCTTGTGTATATCCATTGTGGGATTGATATCGGGATATGTCAAAGGGATATACGTTTATGATGAGTATCGCGCAGGTCAGATCGGCCGGAAGTGCCGGTAACTATTACACCGACAAGGATAATTACTATGTGCTGGGCAGCATGGGAGAACGATGGGCCGGCAGGGGGGCTGAACAGCTGGGGCTGCAGGGCAGCGTCGATAAGGATGTTTTTACCCGTCTTCTGGAGGGAAGGCTGCCGGACGGAGCGGATCTAAGCCGCATGCAGGATGGCAGTAATAAGCATCGTCCCGGCTACGACCTGACCTTCTCCGCCCCCAAAAGTGTCTCCATGATGGCCATGTTAGGTGGCGATAAGCGCCTGATTGATGCACATAACCAGGCCGTGGACTTTGCTGTTCGTCAGGTGGAGGCGCTGGCCTCCACACGGGTGATGACGGACGGACAGTCAGAAACGGTGCTGACCGGTAATCTGGTGATGGCACTGTTTAACCACGACACCAGTCGCGATCAGGAACCACAGTTACACACGCATGCGGTGGTGGCTAATGTCACGCAGCATAACGGTGAGTGGAAGACACTGAGCAGTGACAAAGTGGGGAAAACGGGGTTCATTGAGAATGTGTACGCTAATCAGATTGCCTTTGGCAGGCTCTATCGGGAAAAACTGAAAGAGCAGGTTGAGGCGCTGGGCTATGAAACCGAAGTGGTGGGTAAGCACGGTATGTGGGAAATGCCGGGCGTACCGGTGGAGGCCTTTTCCGGACGCTCACAGGCTATCCGGGAGGCCGTCGGGGAAGACGCCTCGCTGAAATCCCGGGATGTGGCGGCACTGGATACGCGTAAATCCAAACAGCACGTCGATCCGGAAATCAGAATGGCTGAATGGATGCAGACGCTGAAGGAAACCGGGTTCGACATCCGGGCATATCGTGACGCGGCGGATCAGCGTGCGGAGATCCGCACGCTGACGCCCGGGCCATCTTCGCCGGACGGGCCGGATGTGCAGCAGGCGGTGACACAGGCCATTGCCGGATTAAGTGAACGAAAAGTGCAGTTCACGTACACGGACGTGCTGGCCAGGACGGTCGGCATACTGCCGCCGGAAAATGGTGTGATTGAACGGGCACGCGCCGGTATCGATGAGGCCATCAGCCGTGAGCAGCTTATCCCCCTCGATCGTGAGAAGGGGCTGTTCACGTCCGGGATTCATGTGCTCGATGAGCTGTCAGTCCGGGCACTCAGTCGTGACATCATGAAACAGAACAGGGTGACCGTACATCCGGAGAAAAGTGTCCCCCGGACGGCCGGTTACAGCGATGCCGTCAGTGTTCTGGCACAGGATCGCCCGTCGCTGGCCATTGTGTCCGGGCAGGGCGGTGCAGCCGGGCAGCGTGAGCGGGTGGCTGAACTGGTCATGATGGCCCGGGAACAGGGGCGGGAGGTGCAGATTATCGCTGCTGACCGTCGTTCGCAGATGAACCTGAAGCAGGATGAACGGCTGTCCGGTGAGCTGATAACCGGACGTCGTCAGCTGCAGGAGGGCATGACCTTCACACCGGGCAGTACCGTTATCGTTGACCAGGGCGAAAAACTCTCCCTGAAAGAGACGTTAACCCTGCTGGACGGTGCCGCACGTCATAACATACAGGTCCTGATAACCGACAGCGGGCAGCGAACCGGTACAGGCAGTGCACTGATGGCCATGAAGGATGCCGGGGTGAACACATATCGCTGGCAGGGGGGAGAACAGCGACCGGCCACCATCATCAGTGAACCGGACCGTAATGTCCGCTATGCCCGGCTGGCCGGAGATTTTGCGGCCAGCGTGAAAGCCGGAGAAGAGAGCGTGGCACAGGTCAGCGGGGTACGGGAACAGGCCATACTGACACAGGCCATTCGCAGTGAGCTGAAAACGCAGGGCGTGCTCGGACACCCTGAGGTGACCATGACTGCACTGTCACCGGTCTGGCTGGACAGCCGGAGCCGTTATCTGCGGGATATGTATCGTCCGGGGATGGTGATGGAGCAGTGGAACCCGGAGACACGCAGTCATGACCGCTATGTGATAGACCGGGTGACAGCGCAGAGTCACAGCCTGACCCTGCGGGATGCGCAGGGCGAAACGCAGGTGGTGCGTATTTCCTCCCTGGACAGCAGCTGGTCGCTGTTCCGGCCGGAAAAAATGCCGGTGGCAGACGGCGAGCGACTGAGGGTGACCGGGAAAATTCCCGGACTCCGCGTCTCCGGCGGTGACCGCCTGCAGGTGGCATCCGTCAGTGAAGATGCGATGACGGTTGTTGTGCCGGGGCGGGCTGAACCGGCCTCCCTGCCTGTGAGCGATTCACCGTTCACGGCGCTGAAGCTGGAGAACGGCTGGGTGGAAACGCCCGGGCATTCCGTCAGCGACAGTGCGAAGGTTTTTGCCTCCGTCACACAGATGGCAATGGACAACGCCACCCTGAACGGTCTGGCCCGCAGGGGTCGTGATGTCCGGCTGTATTCCTCACTGGATGAAACCCGTACTGCGGAAAAACTTGTCCGCCATCCCTCCTTTACGGTGGTTTCTGAGCAGATAAAGGCGCGGGCAGGTGAGACATCGCTGGAAACCGCTATCAGTCTGCAGAAAGCCGGGCTTCACACGCCGGCACAGCAGGCCATTCATCTGGCCCTTCCTGTGCTGGAAAGTAAAAACCTGGCCTTCAGCATGGTGGACCTGCTGACAGAGGCGAAGTCGTTTGCTGCAGAAGGAACCGGTTTTACTGAACTGGGAGGGGAAATCAATGCGCAGATAAAACGCGGTGACTTACTGTATGTGGATGTGGCAAAAGGCTATGGCACAGGCCTGCTGGTTTCCCGTGCGTCGTATGAGGCAGAAAAAAGTATTCTTCGCCATATTCTCGAAGGTAAGGAGGCGGTCACGCCGCTGATGGAGAGAGTACCCGGCGAACTCATGGAGACGTTAACGTCGGGACAGCGTGCCGCCACCCGTATGATACTGGAAACGTCCGACCGTTTCACGGTGGTACAGGGTTATGCCGGTGTGGGTAAGACCACACAGTTCCGGGCGGTGATGTCAGCCGTGAACATGCTGCCGGGGAGTGAGCGTCCCCGTGTTGTGGGGCTGGGGCCCACGCACCGTGCTGTCGGTGAGATGCGCAGCGCCGGCGTGGATGCACAGACGCTGGCGTCCTTTCTGCATGACACGCAGCTGCAGCAGCGCAGCGAAGAAACGCCGGATTTCAGTAACACGCTGTTTCTGCTCGATGAGAGCTCTATGGTGGGCAATACCGACATGGCACGGGCATACGCCCTGATTGCGGCCGGTGGCGGTCGTGCCGTGGCCAGCGGTGATACGGACCAGCTACAGGCCATCGCGCCCGGTCAGCCTTTCCGTCTCCAGCAGACGCGCAGTGCTGCCGATGTGGTCATCATGAAGGAGATTGTGCGTCAGACGCCGGAACTGCGGGAGGCGGTATACAGCCTGATTAACCGGGATGTGGAAAGGGCACTGTCCGGGCTTGAGAGTGTGAAACCGTCTCAGGTTCCCCGTCAGGAGGGCGCATGGGCACCGGAGCACTCCGTGACGGAGTTCAGTCACAGCCAGGAAGCGAAACTGGCAGAAGCGCAGCAGAAGGCGATGCTGAAAGGTGAGACTTTTCCGGATGTCCCCATGACACTGTATGAAGCCATTGTCCGCGACTATACCGGCAGGACACCGGAAGCACGGGAGCAGACGCTGATTGTCACGCACCTGAATGAGGACCGGCGCGTACTGAACAGCATGATTCATGATGCACGGGAAAAGGCCGGTGAGCTGGGGAAAGAGCAGGTCATGGTGCCTGTCCTGAACACAGCGAATATACGTGACGGGGAGCTGCGTCGTCTCTCCACCTGGGAGAATAACCCGGATGCCCTTGCCCTGGTGGATAGTGTGTATCACCGGATTGCCGGTATCAGCAAGGATGACGGGCTGATAACCCTGGAGGATGCGGAAGGTAACACGCGGCTGATTTCGCCCCGGGAGGCGGTGGCTGAAGGTGTCACACTGTACACCCCGGACAAAATCCGGGTGGGGACCGGCGACCGGATGCGCTTCACGAAGAGTGACCGGGAGCGCGGTTATGTGGCCAACAGCGTCTGGACGGTGACAGCGGTTTCCGGTGACAGTGTCACGTTGTCAGACGGACAGCAGACCCGGGTGATTCGCCCCGGCCAGGAGCGGGCAGAGCAACATATTGACCTGGCTTATGCCATCACCGCCCACGGTGCGCAGGGGGCGAGTGAAACCTTTGCCATCGCGCTTGAAGGCACGGAAGGTAACCGGAAACTGATGGCCGGCTTTGAGTCAGCCTACGTGGCCCTGTCGCGTATGAAGCAGCATGTGCAGGTGTACACCGATAACCGTCAGGGCTGGACGGATGCCATTAACAATGCCGTACAGAAAGGAACTGCCCACGATGTGCTGGAGCCGAAACCGGACCGGGAGGTCATGAATGCGCAGCGGCTGTTCAGTACGGCACGGGAACTGCGGGACGTGGCGGCAGGCCGTGCCGTTCTCCGTCAGGCAGGGCTGGCCGGGGGGGACAGTCCGGCACGGTTTATTGCACCGGGGCGCAAATATCCGCAGCCGTATGTGGCACTGCCGGCGTTTGACCGTAACGGCAGGTCAGCCGGTATCTGGCTGAATTCACTGACCACGGATGACGGAAACGGACTGCGGGGATTCAGCGGTGAAGGCCGTGTGAAGGGCAGCGGGGATGCGCAGTTCGTGGCCCTGCAGGGCAGCCGTAACGGAGAGAGCCTGCTGGCTGATAATATGCAGGATGGCGTCCGGATTGCCCGTGATAATCCTGACAGCGGTGTGGTGGTGAGAATTGCCGGTGAAGGTCGTCCGTGGAATCCCGGTGCCATCACCGGTGGTCGCGTGTGGGGGGATATTCCGGACAACAGCGTCCAGCCGGGGGCCGGAAATGGCGAACCGGTCACAGCTGAAGTGCTGGCACAGCGGCAGGCTGAAGAGGCCATCCGCCGTGAAACGGAACGCCGCGCAGATGAAATTGTCAGGAAAATGGCAGAGAACAAACCTGACCTGCCGGACGGCAGAACAGAGCAGGCTGTCAGGGAGATTGCCGGGCAGGAGCGTGAACGGTCTGCCATATCTGAACGGGAAGCCGCACTGCCGGAGAGTGTGCTGCGTGAACCACAACGGGAGCGGGAAGCAGTCCGGGAGGTTGCCCGGGAAAATCTGCTGCAGGAGCGTCTGCAGCAGATGGAGCGGGATATGGTCCGTGACCTGCAGAAAGAGAAAACCCTGGGTGGAGACTGATACAGGAAGACAAACACTGATGACAACGGATAACACGAATACGACACGTAACGATTCACTGGCTGCACGGACCGGTACATGGTTGAAGTCGTTGCTGGTCTGGTCACCCGGACAGCGGGATATCATCAAAACAGTGGCACTGGTGCTGATGGTACTGGACCATGCAAACCGCATTCTGCATCTGGACCAGACGTGGATGTTTCTGGCAGGGCGTGGAGCTTTTCCGCTGTTTGCTCTGGTGTGGGGGCTGAATCTGTCCCGTCATACGCATATCCGGCAGGTGGCCATTAACCGGCTGTGGGGATGGGCGGTGATTGCCCAGTTCGCATATTATCTGGCCGGCTTTCCCTGGTATGAGGGGAATATCCTGTTTGCCTTTGCAGTGGCGGCACAGGTGCTGACATGGTATGAAACGCGCAGTGGGTGGCGTACAGCAGCGGCCATTCTTCTGATGGCCCTGTGGGGGCCTTTGTCCGGCACCAGTTACGGCATTGCCGGGCTGCTGATGCTGGCAGTCAGCCACCGGCTGTACCGGGCGGAAGACAGAACGGAACGTCTGGCACTGGTCGCCTGCCTGCTGGCCGTGATTCCGGCGCTTAACCTTGCCACCAGTGATGCAGCGGCGGTGGCCGGCCTTGTTATGACGGTGCTGACCGTTGGTCTGGTGTCGTGTGCAGGAAAATCATTACCCCGTTTCTGGCCCGGGGATTTTTTCCCGACGTTCTATGCCTGTCATCTGGCTGTGCTGGGCGTTCTGGCGTTGTGACTGGTATGATACTGACGCTGATTCTGATTATTAATAAACAACATAACACAGGATATTTATGAAAATTACGGATCACAAACTCTCTGAAGGTATTGCCCTGACATTTCGTGTTCCTGAAGGAAATATAAAACATCCTTTGATTATCTTATGCCATGGGTTATGCGGTATCAGGAATGTTCTGCTCCCTTGCTTTGCGAATGCCTTCACAGAAGCAGGATTCGCAACGATTACTTTTGATTATCGAGGATTCGGTGAGAGTGATGGAGAACGAGGGCGTCTGGTTCCTGCAATGCAGACCGAAGATATTATTTCAGTTATCAATTGGGCAGAAAAGCAGGAATGTATTGATAATCAGCGTATTGGGTTATGGGGAACATCGCTGGGAGGGGGGCATGTCTTCAGTGCAGCTGCGCAGGACCAACGCGTAAAATGTATTGTCAGCCAGCTGGCTTTTGCTGACGGTGATGTTCTGGTTACCGGAGAGATGAATGAATCGGAGAGAGCGTCTTTTCTGTCCACGCTGAATAAAATGGCAGAGAAGAAGAAAAACACCGGGAAAGAGATGTTTGTGGGGGTTACCCGGGTACTGAGTGATAATGAATCAAAGGTATTCTTCGAGAAGGTAAAAGGTCAGTATCCTGAAATGGATATAAAAATACCTTTCCTTACGGTTATGGAGACGTTGCAATATAAACCGGCAGAGAGCGCAGCCAAAGTACAGTGCCCAGTTTTGATTGTTATTGCCGGCCAGGATAGTGTTAATCCACCAGAACAGGGAAAAGCCTTATATGATGCTGTTGCTTCTGGTACTAAGGAATTATACGAGGAAGCTGACGCATGCCATTATGATATTTATGAAGGCGCGTTTTTTGAACGTGTGGCGGCAGTACAGACGCAATGGTTTAAAAAACATCTTTAATTGTCGGTATTAATATGTCAGAGGTCGTTGAGGTCAGCTTAATATCATAGTGAGTAGTTTCAACGACCTGGAGGACATATTTTCACAAAGGTCAGGGCAATCATGACAGAGCAGAAACGACCGGTACTGACACTGAAACGGAAAACGGAAGGGGAAACACCGACCCGGAGCCGGAAAACCATCATCAATGTCACCACGCCACCAAAATGGAAGGTGAAAAAGCAGAAACTGGCGGAGAAGGCTGCCCGGGAAGCAGAGCTGACAGCAAAAAAAGCGCAGGCCAGACAGGCGCTGTCCATTTATCTGAACCTGCCCTCGCTGGATGAGGCCGTGAACACCCTGAAACCCTGGTGGCCGGGATTATTTGACGGTGATATCCCCCGGCTTCTGGCCTGCGGTATCAGAGATGAATTACTGGAAGACGTGGCGCAGCGGAATATCCCGCTCTCGCATAAAAAACTGCGCAGGGCGCTGAAGGCCATCACCCGTTCAGAAAGCTATCTGTGTGCCATGAAAGCCGGTGCCTGCCGGTATGACACGGAAGGGTATGTGACGGAGCATATTTCTCAGGAGGAAGAAGCGTATGCAGCAGCACGCCTGGCGAAAATCCGCCGCCAGAACCGAATAAAGGCTGAACTGCATTCCATTCTGGAGGAGCAATAAAAAAAGCCTCCAGGAACAGAGGAGGCCGGAAGAATAATTCCTGACAGGAAATGTCACTCCACCGGGGTATTTAACACAATAACGCTGACGGATTAAAGAGATAAATATGACAGAAAGCATACATTGCTCACGAAATGGTCCGGTCTGGCGCTGGCAGCGTGCCGGGCACAGGGCCGTTAATCCGGAAATCCGTGGGTTCTGGATGGAGGCTGCTGAGACGTGGTG
>ERZ791573.752-NODE-752-length-15833-cov-21.601154_pt1 | contig 15833 bp, 10 predicted proteins | sample MGYA00509971_ERZ791573 | MGnify/ENA primary metagenome ERZ791573 (study PRJEB30046, sample SAMN00791921) | human gut metagenome | study: EMG produced TPA metagenomics assembly of the A metagenome-wide association study of gut microbiota in type 2...
ACCTCCGCGGATTCCGTTGGGATCCATACGACTATCTTGGCGTCATGACCATTCCGACCAACGCTCCCGAGACGGCTGTATATAAGAAAGAGGTGATGCCTAACGGCTACCGCATAGCTACAGGCGAATATTACAAGGGTTCCTATTATGCTTTCACAGGCGACGGCACATCGTTCATTCCGCGCGAGTTTGTGGTTCTCGACACCCTGACATGGGAGCCGACATTCTCTGCATCGCTCAATAACCTGGTCTTCGACGTGACCTACAGCTACGCCGACCACACCATGTATGCTCTCGTCATAGACAAAGAGCAGCTGGTGCTCGCATCGATAGACCTCGCCACGGGAGCACAGAAGCTGCTGGCACCAATCGACCGCAAGCTCTCTACGCTCGCTGCCGACAACAAGGGCACGCTCTTCGCCATCGCCAACGACGGATGCCTCTACACCCTCGACAAGAAGACGGGCACAACGACGCTTGTGGGCTCTACCTCGATCACCGACATCGCGCTCTACCATTCCATGACCTTCGACCACAAGACGGGCCGTCTGTTCTGGGCTCACAACGGCGACTTGTCGTCGGGCGAACTGCTGGAGCTTGACCCGGCCACGGGCAAGTCGACATTGATCGGAAAGGTAACTTACAAGGATTATCCTTCTCACACCGTGGGTCTCTACATTCCTTACGATGAGGGCGCAACGGGCATAACATCTACTCTTGCCGACGGCACCGACAACAAGCTCACCGTCTGTGGCAACACGGTGTCGGCTCCTGCCGCCACGCTCTTCACCGTGACCGACGTGGCTGGTCGCACCGTCCTCTCTGCCCACGCCTCAACCATAAGTCTCGCCACCCTGCCTCACGGCCTCTACATCGTCAAGGCTGAGGGATGCGACGCTTTAAAGGTAAAAAAGTAAAAAAGTAAAAAGGTAAAAAAGGCTGACGCCGATTTAGAATTATTAAGCTCCATATGGTTTCTGAACCTTATGGGGCTTTTTTTTGAAAAGATATTTTAAAGGTAAAAAAGTAAAAAGGTAAAAAGATAAAAAAGGCTGACGCCGATTTAAGGGAAAAGTGAAAAACGAAAAGTGAAGAATCTCTATTTTTGCCTATGCTTTAGGCAATTTTTGCCCTATTTTTGCCTATGTTTTAGGAAAATTTTTTCTCACTTTTGCCTATGTTTTAGGAAAAAAGCTGTATCTTTGCAACACGAACCAACGACATAACCGTTATGATACACAGGCTATTAATCGACAATTTGACCGAGTGGAGCAAACGCGAGAACAGGAAGCCTCTTGTTCTACGCGGAGCACGACAGGTTGGCAAGACCACGCTCATTGACCAATTCAGCAAGCAATATGACATCTACATTAAGCTCAACCTGGAGCAAAGTAATGATGCAAAGGCATTCGCCATCTCCGACAATGTGGCTGAAATTTTCCAATATATCTGTTTGCAGAAGAAGATAACGGTAGACAGGAACAAACGCACACTGCTCTTCATCGATGAGATACAGAACGAACCGAAGGCCGTCGGACTGCTACGCTATTTCTACGAGGAGATGCCGTGGCTACACATCGTGGCTGCCGGGTCAAGATTGCAAACGCTCATAAAGCAACGCATCTCGTTTCCCGTGGGGCGTGTGGAGTATATGTCGCTTCGTCCGTGCTCGTTCCTCGAGTTCTTGAACGCCACATCCAACGAGCCATTGGCTGAGATGGTGCGCCAACAGAACGTTTCGCCCGTCTACCACGACATGCTCATGAGTCTGTTCAACCGCTACACGCTCGTGGGCGGAATGCCGGAGGCGCTGATGGAATATGCCTCCAACAATGACATAACAACCCTTTCGCCCATTTACCGTTCGTTGCTTAACGGCTACAATGAAGATGTTGAAAAATATGCCAGGAACGCCAACCAGGTGAACATCATACGCCATCTGCTCACACACGGATGGGCTGAAGCAGGACAAACAATAACGTTCAACCGCTTCGGGGGCAGCAACTACACAAGCAAGGAGGTGCACGAAGCTCTTGAAGTTCTGCAAAATGCGTTCTTGCTCAACCTCGACTATCCCGTAACGGCAGTAAAGGTCCCTGCCATACCTGCCACAACGCGACAGCCCAAGCTGATATGGCTCGACTCGGGCATAATGAATTTCTCGGTTGGCATACAGACAGAATATCTACAGAACAGCTCTCTGCTCGATGTGTGGAAAGGCCATGCTGCCGAACAGATTGTGGCTCAAGAGCTGCGCATCGTCCTCGACAGCAACTACCGCAACGAGCAGTCTTTCTGGGTTAGAGACAAGAAGGGGTCGACGGCTGAGGTCGATTTCGTGTGGCAGCACCATGCGACGATCGTACCCATAGAGGTGAAGTCGGGAACCAATGCTCATCTTCGCTCGCTACATTCGTTTATGGACACCGCCGAATCTGCCGACATCGCCGTAAGGGTATGGCCAGGCAAATACAGCATAGACGACGTGACGACACCCAACGGCAAAACGTTCCGTCTGATAAACCTCCCGTTCTATTATGTAGGTATGATTGACAAAATTTTGGACAAAGCGACCGATTGAAGGGAAAACAATTCAACAGCTTAGACAAACAACGGCAGCAACGTTGTTAATAAACAAAACGCTTTTTTACAAAATTTCATAACATGTGACTCGCTCTTTTTGAAAAAAAAGTTACTTTTGCAAAGAAATAAGGCAAAAAAAACGCACAAATGTCATTTCAGAAAAATAACATTGCCTGTCGTTTTAACACCAGAAGCAAAAAAAACAAGTAGCCGTTTTAACAAAAAAGCAAATGAAACGTAATAGATTTTTCTTAATAAGCCTTCTCTTTGCATCGTCCATAACAGTCCACGCACAAGACAACGCTCCAAAAGATTCGCTCACCATGGAAAGCATGATGCACAATCTTCCTGAAGTGATGGTAAAAGGCTCGCGCCCCATTGTCAAGGTAGAGCGCGGCATGCTGACATACAATATGCCGTTGCTCATAAAGCAGCTGCCTGCCGACAACGCTTACGAGGCATTGACACACATACCTGGCATCAGCGATGCCACAGGCAAGATATCGTTCTCTGGCAACGAGGTGACGCTGATTGTCAACGGACAAGCAACAACGTTGACACAGGAGCAGCTGACAGAGCGTCTTAAGTCAATGCCTGCCGCACAGCTGGCAAAAGCCGAAGTCATGTTGTCTGCCCCCGCCCGTTATCATGTGCGTGGCATGGCTATCAACATCGTTACGAAAGACTATTCCGGCACCAATCAGCTGTCTGGACAGGCCATTGGCGGCATGCGGCAAAACAAATACGCCAATGAGTTTGGTAATTTATATCTTTCCTTGCAAAGAGGCAAGTTTGGACTTGACGCACAATATAAATATGTAAACGGCAATTCCTACGGTGAGTCTTCACGCATAGCCAATCATCCACTTGGCAACAATCGTATACACTATAATGATGAAACCGGGCAGAAGTCGTTTGGCATTACACACGACTACCGACTGGGGATGAATTACACCTTTAGCAAGAACCATCGTCTTGACGTAGCATATACGGGACAATGGGACAAGACGTGCTCAAACAGCCACACTACAGGATCGAGCATCAGCGGAATGCATCATGACAGCCACGAGTATCTGCACAATGTGGATGTCAACTACTCGCTTCCTTTCGGACTCATCCTTAACGGTTCATACACCCACTATCGCACACCTCAGCAGCAAGTTCTCGACGGAACGATGATTGTGGATGAAAACACAACAGCGACGGAACGCAACATGACAAGCGGCAGCAAGCAGACCATCAACAAATGGATGTTCACGGCAGACCAAACCCACTCGCTGGCACACGGCTGGGGATTGTCCTATGGCGTGAAAGGGCAGTTTGCAAGCAACAAGAGCTATCAGACCACCGTCAACAAGGATGGAAGCGTCCTGCCTGACGGTACAAGCAGCGTCGACATAAACGAGCGTATATGGAACCTGTATGCTGGGTTCAGCAAGCAGATAAGCGAGGCTGTCAGCGTTGAAGCATCCGTTGCCGCCGAGCAATACCACTCGCCGATATGGGACAAATGGCGCGTCTATCCTACGCTCAACGCTTTATGGAACATCAATGACAACCATCTGCTCAACCTCTCGTTCAGTTCCAACTCCGAGTTTCCGAGCTATTGGTCAACCATGAGCAACGTGTTCTACTCATCCACCTACACCGAGATTCATGGCAATCCTGACCTGAAGCCCTTCTCTTATTATAATGTCAACCTGATGTGGCAGATAAAGCGACGTTACACGCTCATGGCTTTCGCAAGTCTGAAACCTGATTATTCCGTGCAGCTACCCTACCAGACCACCGACCGCATGGCGGTGATAATGAAGGAAACCAATTTCAACTATTCAAACAGCTTCGGGCTACAAGCCTCTGCCATCTTCAATGCAGGCCAATGGCTCAACGGCAACGTGTTTGTCATGGGAACCTACAAGCACGACAAGAGCGACCATTTCTTTGACCTGCCTTTCGACCGCAAGAAGCTGTCTGTCGTCCTTGGAGGCACAGCATCCGTAAAACTATGCAGCACGCAGAATCTCCGTCTCATCCTTAATCCGTTCTATCAGACAAAGGCTATACAAGGAGTCTACGACATCAGTCCAATCTTCAGAATGGATGCCAAGCTGCAATGGTCGTCGCACGACGGAAGATGGGGCGTGCGACTCAACGGCAGCAACATCTTCAACAACCCATACGACACCCGCTCCGTGCAGGGCAACCAAGACTACCGCATGAAGATCAACTACAACTGGGCATCGCTCACCCTCGGTGTCATTTATAAGTTTGGCGGCTACAAGGAAAAGGATGTAAAGGCTGTAGACACCTCACGCATGGGACATTAAAAAAAATAAAAACATGAGATTACGACAACTTTTAAGCAAGAAACCTGTCGTAATCTCACTTTTTTTTCGAGATTGCGACAGGTTTTAATAAAAATTTGCGGTATCCAATAAATTAAGAACACGCGCAAAGCGCGGAAAAATCAATGTTTACTTTTCATTAAAATAATACCCAAGGTTGGTTAAAAAGATAAAACGCTAAAGCAACACCCCTCGCTTGTTATGAACAACAGGGCACAGAAACCACATTCTGCTTTTTTGCATCAGTAGAACCGTGGCTCTGTGCCCTGTTTTTATATAACAAACATTGAACGAAAGACGATTAATTGCGCCAATTGCCACAACGAAATTGTGCCAACTGCCACAACGAAAATGCGCCAACTGCCACAACGAAAACGCGCCAACTGCCACAACGAAAACGCGCCAACTGCCACAACGAAAATGCGCCAACTGCCACAACGAAAATGCGCCAACTGCCATAACAAAAATGCGCCAACTGCCACAACAAAAATGCGCCAACTGCCACAACAAAAATGCGCCAACTGCCACAACAGGTAATAAAAATAACAAGGTTTAACTAATTTATTTGCTTGATATTCAGATAAATGTGCTATTTTTGCAATTATAACAAAGAAACTCTTTTATGAAGGATTATAAAACACGAATTGCAGATAAAATATTGGCTGAAAAATTAGATGCAATGGGGGCTGTTTTGATAGAAGGGCCTAAATATTGCGGAAAGACAACCTTGGCGGCTCAACAAGCCAAGAGCATCTTGTCAATGTCTGATCCAGATTACATGGAGCAGAACATTGCCATGGCCAATACAAACATTAAGCTTTTGCTTCAAGGTGAAACACCACGACTGATCGATGAATGGCAAATTGCGCCTAAATTTTGGGATGCCGTGAGAAATGAAGTGGACAAGCGAGACGATGACGGGCAGTTTATTCTGACAGGGTCAGCTGTTCCACCTAATTATAATGAAATATTTCATACGGGAACAGGACGTTTTGCTTGGCTGAAACTAAGAACAATGAGCTTGTGGGAGTCGGGCGATTCTACAGGAGAGGTAAGCCTTGCCAAATTGTTCGGCTCAGACAAAAAAGATTATTTTGTAGAGGGAATAAATCAAAACAATTTAGAGCGTCTGGCTTATCTAACCTGTCGTGGGGGCTGGCCGAAAGCGTTGAACAAGAAGAACGAAAAAGCTGCGTTGCTACAAGCCATCGAATATTTTGAGGCGGTGACGAGATTTGACGTTTCGCGTGTAGACGGAACAAAGCGTGACAGCGAATTGGCTAAAAGAATAATGAGGTCGTATGCGAGAAACCAAGGGAGCCAAGCAACAGCAGGCACCATCTTGGCGGACATTGCCAATAATGAGAGCGCTGAGGTCAGCGAAAACACTATCTATTCTTATATTAAGGTGTTGAAAAAGATTTTTGTAATAGAAGATTCTACGGCTTGGAACCCTAACATGAGAAGCAAATCGGCCATCAGAACCTCCGACACCAGATATTTTACCGACCCTTCAATAGCTACGGCTGCTTTAGGTATGGGGCCTGAAGATTTGATAAACGATCTGAAAACTTTCGGGCTGTTTTTCGAAACCTTGTGTGTGCGCGACCTGAGAGTGTATGCCGATGCGTTGGGGGGTGCTGTCTATCATTTCCGCGACAAGACAGGGCTGGAATGTGACGCTGTGGTTCATCTGCGCAGTGGCAAGTACGGATTGATAGAGGTGAAGCTTGGCGGTGACAAACTGATAGAGGAAGGTGCAGAAAACCTGGTGAGGCTGGAAAGTAAGATTGATGTTGACAAGATGAAATCGCCGTCTTTCAAAATGGTTCTGACAGGTGTCGGAAAATATGCCTACCAGCGCCCACAAGACGGGGTGTATGTAGTGCCGATAGGATGCTTGAAAGATTAGTTGAAAACCACGTTAATAACCTGTGGAAAACTTTTCCGTTATCCACACATTTCACAACTCGCCTTTTGAGCACCACGAGAGCTGTGGATATTCAACACAAAATTAACATGTTATGAAACATTTTTCAACGAAAACATTCTTTAAAAAGATATAAACTTATTAACTTTGCACACATCTACAACATCTGTGGATAAGCACATAACTCTGCTGTAGCTCAACCATAAAACATTAATGGCACATGTTAATAGCACCAACACCTAATGTTTACATCCAAATATGCAAATTTTTAGGCCTTGAGTTATGAACCTTTCAACACGACATCATCATATTCATATATTTTATTTTTAAAAAGAATATAAATAATAAGAATATAATGAAGCGTGGATAACTTACTCGAAAGGAAGAGTGAAGAGTGAAGAGTGAAGAGTGAAGAATTCGATAGCCCTCGCTCATCATTCCGCCTCTCCCGCTCGACCTTTGGTCGCTTGCCAGAGCAAGAACGTGGAGGGGTAAGCCGCAAAGCGGCGAGGGGGAGGATCTTTGTGGAAAGGTCTTAAGTTTTTTTATTTAGATTATGAAACAACAATGGATAGAAAAAGGGTATGTCGACGAACCGGTTGACAAGACCCTGGACCTGAAGAAGGAGATAAGACGACTGTGTGAGGAGAAGGACGCCATCGTCCTGGCTCACTATTACACCGTGGGTGACGTGCAAGACGTGGCCGACTTCATTGGCGACTCATTGGCCTTGGCGCGTAAGGCTGCACAGACAGATGCAAAGATCATCCTCATGTGTGGCGTGCATTTCATGGCGGAGACATGCAAGATCCTCTCGCCCGACAAGCTGGTGCTCGCACCCGACCTCAGAGCAGGATGCTCGCTCGCCGACTCGTGCCGTGCCGAAGACCTGCGCCAGTATAAGGCGGAGCACCCGGGCTACAAGGTGGTGAGCTACGTCAACACCACTGCCGAGGTGAAGGCGCTCACCGATGTTGTGGTGACATCGGGCAACGCAAAGAAGATCGTCGACACCTTCCCCAAGGACGAGAAGATAATCTTTGGGCCCGACTATAACCTCGGCTCTTACATAAACAGCGTGACGGGCCGCAACATGCTCCTGTGGAACGGCGGCTGTCATGTCCACTCGCGCTTCTCTGTGGAAGAGATCGTGCGCATGAAGCGTGAGAACCCCAAGGCCGTGGTCCTCGCCCATCCCGAGTGTAAGGCTCCCGTCCTGGCTGTGGCCGACGTGGTAGGCTCCACCGCCGTGCTCCTGAAATATGCCACCGAACACCCCGAAGGCACCTACATCGTGGCAACAGAGGCTGGCATCCTGCACGAGATGCAGCGTGCATGTCCCGACACACAGTTCCTCCCTGTGCCTCCCGAGGTGAGCGAAGGTTCTATCGGCTGCTCATGCAACGAGTGTGAGTTTATGAAGATGAACACCCTTGAGAAGATGTATAACACGCTTCTCCACGAGTGGCCCGCCGTCGATGTGCCTGCCGACATTGCACGCGACGCCGTCAAGCCCATCGAGCGCATGCTCGAGCTGTCGTAAAAGACAACGCTGTTTTTGAAAAGACAACGCTAAAATAAAAAAATATTGTTTTTTTAGAATTGTCTCTATTGTCTCTATTGTCTTTAAAACCTTCGCAACAAGAATGACTGGAGGGAGTGGCGATGCCCCCGACATGCTTTCTTGCGTTGTTTTAAAGACAATAGAGACAATTTTTTTTGTTGTTGAAAAGCCTCTTTTTGTTGTTGAAAAGCTCTAATTTTGTCGTTGAAAAGCTCTAATTTTGTCGTTCCATCCCCTCAATTTTATCAAAAATCGCGATTATCGTTTTGTCAGTTTTAACCTTGCTTTACTGACATTTTGAAAGGGCCTCTTTGAGCTCCTCATTAAGCCCATTTGAGGCGCTCATTAAGCCTCTTTGACCGCCTCAAATGGGCTTAATGACAAAATCTTGAAAAATTAACATCCGTTAATAATTGAGTTAAGCAAAAAGGCGAAAAAAGTAGCAAAATGTCATTTTAAAGGTAAAAAGGTAAAAAGGTAAAAAGGTAAAAAAGGCTGACGCCGTTGAGACCAAGCCTTTTTAAGGGAAAAGTGAAAAACGAAAAGTGAAAAGTGAAAAACCTATAGCCAAGGCTATTTGAAAAACAACGAAACAGGGGCGCATCTCCGTGGTACAGGCCACAGGGTGCGCCCTTTTTGTGTTTGTGTGGGGCCTAAAACGCGCTGTTTAGCTTGTTTTAACCCTAACTCTTTGTGTGTTACGGAAAAAAGATGTAACTTTGCAGCCGATTTTAAAAGAACGTCTTAAAAAAGAACCGGTTTTCGCATGTCGAGGCATGCTAAACATGGACAAAAAGAATATTTATAAATGAGATAATGTGGAAGAATTTGGCTGCTTGCAACCACACTAAAAAATGCTAAAACTGCGAAATCACTCAAGACAGATTTTCGACGGTCAATTGGCGTTTTTCCACTTTTAATTTATATTTTTCATAGCCGCACATGCCGGCACGGTGCCACACAAACGAGGGGCGGAGGGCAGGCGTGAACGAGGCTACAGTCACAAAAAAAACAAAATTGGAAAAATGAGTTATCTATTTTCATCAGAATCAGTTTCAGAGGGCCATCCCGACAAGGTGGCCGATCAGATCAGTGACGCACTGCTCGACCAGTTTCTCGCTTACGACGAGGGAGCACACTGCGCCATCGAGAGTTTCGTAACCACAGGTCAGGTGGTGATCATGGGCGAGGTGCGCTCAGAGGCTTACATCGACCTGCAGACCATCGCTCGCCGCACAATCAAGAAGATTGGCTACACGAAGAGCGAGTATCAGTTTGACGCCGACTCATGCGGCATACTCACCGCCATACACGAGCAGAGCAACGACATCAACCGCGGCGTCAGCCGTGAGGAGGACGACGAGCAGGGTGCCGGCGACCAGGGCATGATGTTCGGTTACGCCACCAACGAGACAGAAAACTACATGCCGGTGTCGCTTGACCTGGCACAGCTCATCATGCGCACGCTCGCCGACATTCGCCGCGAGGGCAAGGTGATGACCTATCTGCGTCCCGACTCGAAGAGTCAGGTAACCGTGCAGTACAGCGACGAGGGTGTGCCCGAGCGCATCGACACCATCGTGGTGAGCACCCAGCACGACGAGTTCATGGCCGACGACGAGCAGATGCTCGCACAGATCCGTTACGACGTCATCAACATCCTCATGCCGCGCGTGAAGGAGCAGATACACAGCCGCAAGGTGCTCGCACTCTTCGGCGACGACATCAAATATTTCGTCAACCCCACGGGCAAGTTTGTGATCGGCGGCCCTCACGGCGACACCGGTCTGACCGGCCGCAAGATCATCGTCGACACCTACGGCGGCAAGGGTGCCCACGGCGGCGGTGCCTTCTCGGGCAAGGACCCCTCGAAGGTGGACCGCTCGGCAGCCTATGCCGCACGCCACATCGCCAAGAACATGGTGGCAGCGGGCGTTGCCGACGAGATGCTGGTGCAGCTGAGCTACGCCATCGGTGTGGCTCAGCCCGTGAGCATCTACGTCAACACCTACGGCCGCTCAAAGGTCAACATGACCGACGGCGAGATTGCCAAGAAGATAGGCAAGCTCTTCGACCTCCGCCCGAAGAAGATCGAGCAGACGCTGAAGCTGCGCCAGCCCATCTACCTCGAGACAGCGGCCTATGGACACATGGGACGCCAGTGGGAGGTGGTGGAGAAGACCTTCACGTCTCACTATCACCCCACAAAGACCATGCGTGTGGAGCTGTTCACATGGGAGAAGCTCGACCGCGTGGACGACATCAAGAAGGAGTTTGGAATCTAAGGGAGCTTCAGGGGGGAAGGGCCAAGGGCTTTTATGGCCTGTAAGGCCTTTAAAACCTTTAAAACCATAAGCCCAAGCCCTGTAAGCCCATAAGCCCTGTAAGATTATAAGCCCCAGCACCCCCACCCCAGAAGGCTCTTTGTGAGCCCCTGCAAAAACGAAACATCATAAACAATGACACAGCAGAACGACACCATTGTGCTTCAGGAGAACGGCGAGGTGGAGCTTCAACAGGCCCAGCCCCGCACATGGCAACCCACCGTCAAGGAGGTGCTGTCGTGGCTTCCTGCCAACGCCACACCAGAGCAGCAAGACTCGATGGTGCAGGCGCACATCAAGCCGTCAGAGATAACGTGGAGCACGCAGCCCGACACGCTGCACCTGCCAGGATGGCCCGTGGGACGAAGCTTCCGCGACGTCAGTCTGCCTAAATATTACCGTGAGAGCTTTTTCACGGGCAAACCGTTTTTCCACCCCGACCTGTTCGGAGGACGTCTGGGGGTGGCAGGCGACCCTGTGCCTTACAGCACAGCCAGAGACAACATCATAACCGTGCTGCTGTTGCTGTGCTTCATCTTGGGCGTGGTGGCGTTCACCAAGTCGCGCGACTTCATGATGCGCCAGGCCAAAAACTTCTTCAGACGCCCCACGGGGCTGCTGAGCGACATCACCGAGACGGCACAGGAGATAAGGTTCCAGCTCACGCTCGCCCTGCAAGGCTGCCTGCTCATGGGTCTGGTGTTCTTCTTCTATGTCAACCGCTATGTGGCGCAGACGTTCATCATTGACCAGTATCTCGTCATCGGCGTCTTTGCCCTTGAGATCCTGGGCTATTTCGTCGGAAAGATGCTGCTCTACCAGACAGCGGGATGGGTGTTCTTCGACACCAAGCGCAACGGGGTGTGGATGAAGTCGTGGCTCTTCACCCTGGTGATCGAGGGGCTGCTCCTCTACCCCGTGGTCATGCTGCAAGCCTATTTCAGCATGGATGTGGAGACGGCGCTCTTGTGTGCCGCTGTCATTGTAGGAGTTATGAAGATTCTGGCCTTTTACAAGGCTTACAACATCTTTTTCAGCACAAGGGGCGGAATTGTGCAAAATTTTTTGTACTTTTGCACCCTTGAACTCATTCCGTTGGGCGTCCTCTGGGGCGCATTGGCCATGACGTGCAACTATTTGAAGGTTAATTTTTAAGACACAAATGATAAAGAAGATTTTGATTTCACAGCCAGAGCCGACAAGTGAGAAATCTCCTTATTTCGACATCGCGAAGGAATTTGGCGTGGAACTGGTGTTCCGACCTTTCATCAAGGTCGAGGGACTTAGCTCTAAGGAATTTCGTCAGCAGAAGATCAGTCTGCTCGACTTCACTGCCGTGGTGTTCACATCACGACATGCTATCGACAATTATTTCAAGCTTGCCAAGGAGCTGCGCATAAACATACCCGAGGACATGAAATATTTCTGCGTCACAGAGACAATTGCGCTCTACATCCAGAAATATGTGCAGTATCGCAAGCGCAAGGTGTTCTTTGGCAACACTGGCAAGATTGACGACCTCATTCCGATGATGGTGAAGCACAAGAACGAGAAATATCTCGTGCCGCTGAGCAGCGTGCATAACGACATCGTGGCTAAACTGCTCGACTCGAAGAAGCTCAACCACAAGGAGTGTGTGATGTATCGCACCGTGAGCAACGACTTCACCGAGGAGGAAGCAAAGGCTTTCGACTGTGACATGCTCGTGTTCTTCTCGCCGACAGGCATCAAGGCGTTCACTAAAAATTTCCCGAGCTTCACACAGGGAGACGTGCGCATTGCCACCTTCGGACCGGCAACAGCAAAGGCTGTGGAGGCCGAGGGACTGCGCCTGGATCTTGAGGCTCCTACAAAGGAATATCCGTCGATGACGGGAGCACTGAAGGCTTATCTGGCGAAGAATAATAAGTAAAGCCCCTCCCCCAGCCGCCGCCTTCGGCGGCTCACCCCTCCCCTTATGGAGGGGAGTGAATACCTAAGGCTGGGTGGAGATAAAAGGACTCTCCCATCACCGTCTTGCTCTGGCAAGCGACCAAAGATCGAGCTTTTTAGAGGAGCTTTCTGAGGTGAGCTAAGGTTGAGAGTTGTGGGCTGTTCTGAGATAAGGCATTCGTGACAGATAAGCGAGATAAGCTATATCAGAGGGATAAGCTATGTCAGCTATATAAGCTTTATAGGCTTTATTGGTTTTATAGGCAAGGAAGCAGATAACGATATAACGATGAGTGGACAAGAAGACAGGTTGAAGGCTGTGGAGCCTGAAACGGCAAACTGTGGACAGCAGCAGCGACACGACACGCTCACAAAGAGCGAACGTGTGTGCAGCAGAAACACCGTGGAGCAACTCTTCGGTGGAGGGCAGAGCCGTGCCATGTCGGCATTCCCTATCAGAATGGTCTACATGATAACCGACCGGCAGGAAGGGGAGCCGGCAGCGCAGATGCTCGTTAGTGTGCCTAAACGCTGCTTCAAACGTGCCGTGAAGCGTAACCGCGTGAAACGACAGGTCAGGGAGGCTTACCGACACCTCAAGCACGGGGTCATTGAGGCCATGACGGCACGACAGCACGACAAGAAGGTGGTCATGGCGTTCATCTGCATCGACAACAATCTGCACCCTACGGACCGCATTGCACGGAAAATGCAGAACCTCCTCTCCCGTCTGGAGGAACGCATCAGTGGCAAGGAACAGGCTCACGAACGTTCTGAACAAAGCAAGCATGAGTGAGAAACATGAGTGAGAAAAAACGTCTTGTGGCTGTGGCAACTGCCTTCTCAACGGCCTTTTCAAGGGCTGCAACCCTTGTCGCGAGGGCTGCAAAGGTGCTGTTCGGCCTTGTCATGAAAGCGCTGGCGTGGCTCCTGGTGCTGCCCATCTTGTTTTATCAACATTTCATAACGCCCTACACCCCACCCTCATGCCGTTTCACACCCACCTGCTCCGAGTATGGCAGACAGGCTCTCCTGAAACACGGCCCCATAAAAGGATTGCTGCTGACCCTTTGGCGCATCTTGCGCTGTAACCCGTGGGGAGGCAGCGGCTACGACCCTGTGCCGCCAAAGGGTAAATGGCGGAACGAGACAACAGGAAAGGACAATTTACGGGGTGAGGGAGAAGGAGAATGAGAAGGTAAACAGCCGCTAACTCTATAAACAATAAAAAAATCAAACATAAGAAAAAACATAAGAAAGATGAAGAATTTCGTAGAAGAACTGCGCTGGCGCGGCATGCTCGCGCAGATTATGCCGGGCACTGAGGAATATCTCAACACCCACATGGTGTCTGCGTATCTGGGCACCGACCCCACTGCCGACTCTCTGCACATTGGCCATCTCTGTGGCATAATGATGCTACGTCACCTGCAGCGCTGCGGACACAAGCCTTACCTGCTCGTGGGTGGAGCTACGGGCATGATCGGTGACCCTTCAGGCAAGAGCCAGGAGCGTAACCTCCTCGACACAGAGACGCTCTACCACAACCAGGAGGCCATAAAAAAGCAGGTGTCGAAATTTCTCGACTTTGACGGCACAGAGCCTAACAAGGCCGAGCTGGTCAACAACTATGACTGGATGAAAGATTTCACCTTCCTCGACTTCGCACGAGAGGTGGGCAAGCACATCACCGTCAACTATATGATGGCCAAGGAGAGCGTGCAGCAGCGTCTGAACGGCACATCACGCGACGGACTGTCGTTCACCGAGTTCACCTATCAGCTCCTGCAGGGCTACGACTTCCTCTATCAATATCAGAAATATGGCGTGCGTCTGCAGCTCGGAGGCAACGACCAGTGGGGTAACATGACCACGGGTACCGAACTGATTCGCCGCACGCTGGGCAACGAGGCCGAGGCTTACTGTCTCACCTGTCCGCTCATCACAAAGAGCGACGGCAAGAAGTTTGGAAAGACAGAGAGCGGCAACGTGTGGCTCGACCGCAACCGCACCACTCCTTATGCCTTCTACCAGTTCTGGCTTAACGTGAGCGACGTGGAGGCTGAACGCTACATCAAGATCTTCACCGACCTCGACAAGGAGACCATCGACGCGCTGGTGGCTGAGCATCAGCAGGATCCGGGACGCCGTGTGCTCCAGAAGCGTCTGGCTGAGGAGGTGACCGTCATGGTTCACTCGAAGGAGGACCTACAGACAGCTCAGGAGGCTTCAAACATTCTCTTCGGAAAGGCAACAAAGGAGAACCTGCAGAAGCTCGACGAGGCTACGCTGCTCGACGTGTTCGCCGGTGTGCCCCACTTCACCATCGGTGCCGACAAGCTCGGACAGCCCGCGGTGGACATGTTCACTGCCGACGACTGCAAGGTGTTCGCATCAAAGGGTGAGATGCGCAAGCTCGTTCAGGGCGGTGGCGTGTCGCTCAACAAGGAGAAGCTTGCTGCCTTCGACCAGGCTGTCACTGCCGACGACCTCATCGACGGCAAGTATCTGCTCGTGCAGCGCGGAAAGAAAAACTATTATCTTGTGACGGTGAAGTAAGGGAGCGAGCGACTGCTCCTTGCTTTGCACTTTCACAAAGGTTAATATTCACATAATGCTTGGTTTTTTAAAACATTAATTTCCATTAATGCCCCATTAATTATCATCAATACGCGCTTTGCGCGAAAAAAATGATGTTTAACTCTCCGCGAAGCGTCTGAGCACCTGCGGAGCGCAAGAATGTTCTATTAATGGAAATTGATGGGTCGTTAATGGAAATTGATGTTTTGAAAAATAGACAAATGGCTTATGAAAGGCTTCTTTTGACCACGCAAAACCGCATAATCGTTGCGCGGGTCTAAAAAAAAGGCTGTTTCGTTTGGCTGTTTTTGCAAAAAATTGTAACTTTGCATCCACATTGTCCTATGGTGTAATGGTAGCACAACAGGTTTTGGTTCTGTTTGTGGTGGTTCGAATCCGCCTAGGACAACGTTAAAAAGGAAGCTCGTCATCACGATAAGCTTCCTTTTTTGCGTTCAAGCAGGTGTCGCCGAAGGCGGCGAATATCCATAACCGCTGGTGAAGAGAGCGAAGCGAACGGAACCTGCGGTTTCACAGCAAGATAACATAACGTCCTCGAAGAGGGCGAACACAAG
>ERZ791573.754-NODE-754-length-15807-cov-2.595924_pt1 | contig 15807 bp, 22 predicted proteins | sample MGYA00509971_ERZ791573 | MGnify/ENA primary metagenome ERZ791573 (study PRJEB30046, sample SAMN00791921) | human gut metagenome | study: EMG produced TPA metagenomics assembly of the A metagenome-wide association study of gut microbiota in type 2...
AATAATGTATTTTAATTTATTTTACATTATTAAATAGGGTCGTTGACGACCCTATGGCGACCCTATGACGACCCTTGTTAGGGTCAGTACTGACAATTTTCATGAAAAACATTTGGATATATTAGGGCCGCCCCTAGCAGCGCCGTGCGTTTTTTTATAGTATGACCCTAGGGGCGCTGCTAGGGGTGCTCTTCTTTTTTCAGACCATACTATGAGTAGATGAAATAAAACTCTTATTTCAGAATCTAAAAGGTACTGTCTTATGGCCAGAGTAAATCTGTATATCAGTAATGAGGTTCATGAAAAAATCAACATGATTGTTGAAAAGCGTCGTCAGGAGGGAGCAAGAGATAAAGATATAAGCCTTTCAGGAACTGCTTCAATGCTTCTTGAATTAGGGCTCCGTGTATATGACGCTCAGATGGAGCGTAAAGAGTCTGCATTTAACCAGACAGAGTTTAATAAACTTCTTCTTGAATGTGTTGTAAAAACACAGTCAACGGTGGCAAAGATTTTAGGTATTGAATCTCTCAGTCCTCATGTCTCCGGAAACCCGAAGTTTGAATATGTCAGTATGGTTGACGATATCAGAGAGAAAATGTCTGTTGAGATGGACCGGTTTTTTCCAAAAAATGATGATGAATAAATAAAAATGAAGTTTGAGTTGGTTCAATTATAAGAATCTTTATGATTCAAAAAAGATGACAATACGTCAGATAATTAGTATATTAATTACGTGGTTAATACCACGTTAAAACTTGATATTGAAAATCGCCGATACAGGGAGGTCAGATCTCCCTGTATCGACTGTCCATAGAATCCTTTGTGAGGAGGTTCCTATGTGTGCGCTGGATCGTAGAGAAAGGCCACTTAACAGTCAATCTGTAAATAAATACATCCTTAACGTTCAGAATATCTACAGAAATTCTCCCGTTCCGGTTTGTGTCCGTGACAAAAACCGGAAAATTCTTTATGCTAATGGGGCTTTTATTGAACTCTTTTCCAGAGAAGATAAACCCTTATCCGGAGAGAGTTATATACGTCTGCAGGTTGAAATTTTTCTTTCATCACTTGAACTGGAATGCCAGGCTCTTGGACATGGCTCTGCATTTTGTCGTCGTTTTAATTTTCATGGCGAAATCTATCAGATAAGGATGGAGAATGTTTCTTTTTATAATGACGAATCTGTTGTTTTATGGCAAATTAATCCGTTTCCTGATTATCCATTTTTTGCGTTAAATCAGAGTGTAAGTAATACAAATACTTCTGGTCAATTAACGATATGTAATGGTCTTTCTCCAGGAACATTGGTTGTTTTCTCTTTTTATATGCTGGGTGTTGGTCACGCAACAATTGCCAGAGAGTTGGGTATTACAGACAGAGCATCTGAGGATCGAATTAAACCAGTTAAACGGAAAATAAAAGAATTTTTTGAACACTTTGATTTATTCAGAGTGTCATGTATCTATAAAGGAGAAATAGATTCGCTATTAAGTATAATTCGTGAATTTTATGGTGTTAAGTAAATGTTAAATAAGGCGCGCCAATTTTGGCGTGTTTTTTTTCGTCGGTTTCTGTGCAATCATGATTTTATTAGTCGGGAAACAGAGGTGAATTGAGTGAGGAGGCGTAACGCGAGAGGCGGGATAAGCAGAACAGTCTCAGTGTATCTCGATGAAGATACAAATAACCGACTTATTCGGGCCAAAGATCGTAGCGGTAGAAGTAAAACTATAGAGGTTCAGATCCGTCTCAGAGATCATCTGAAACGGTTTCCTGATTTCTATAACGAAGAAATATTCAGGGAGGTGACCGAAGAGAGCGAGTCAACATTTAAAGAACTTTAGTTTTTATCTATCAATATTAAACAGAGGAATCATATGGACGCCGTTTTAAGTGTTCAGGGTGCTTCTGCGCCCGTCAAAAAGAAATCGTTTTTTTCTAAATTCACTCGTCTGAATATGCTTCGCCTGGCTCGCGCTGTGATCCCGGCTGCTGTTCTGATGATGTTCTTCCCGCAACTGGCAATGGCAGCACAGGGCCAGGACCTGATGGCAAGCGGTAACACCACGGTTAAGGCGACCTTCGGTAAGGACTCCAGTGTTGTTAAATGGGTTGTTCTGGCTGAAGTTCTGGTCGGTGCGGTCATGTACATGATGACCAAAAACGTCAAATTCCTGGCTGGTTTTGCCATCATCTCTGTATTTATTGCTGTGGGTATGGCCGTCGTTGGCCTCTGACAGGAAATAAAACGATGTCGGGAGACGAGAATAAACTTAAGAAATATCGTTTCCCGGAAACACTGACCAACCAGAGCCGCTGGTTTGGCCTGCCACTGGATGAACTGATCCCCGCAGCAATCTGTATTGGCTGGGGTATCACAACATCGAAATATCTGTTCGGTATTGGTGCAGCGGTTCTGGTTTATTTCGGGATTAAAAAACTGAAAAAAGGGCGGGGCAGTTCCTGGTTACGTGACCTGATTTACTGGTATATGCCAACAGCCCTGCTGCGCGGTATTTTTCATAATGTTCCCGATTCGTGTTTCCGGCAGTGGATTAAATAGAACTGATACCAGGATTGTTATATGGAACACGGTGCCCGTTTAAGTACCAGTCGTGTAATGGCCATCGCCTTTATATTTATGTCAGTGCTTATTGTTCTCAGCCTCTCTGTTAACGTTATTCAGGGGGTGAATAACTACCGTCTTCAGAATGAGCAACGCACTGCCGTGACCCCAATGGGATTTAATGTGCCCTTTGCCGTGTCACAGAACAGTGCCGACGCCTCTTATTTACAGCAGATGGCGCTGTCATTTATTGCCCTCCGTCTGAATGTTTCATCAGAAACCGTCGATGCCTCACATCAGGCGCTTCTGCAATATATCCGCCCGGGCGCACAGAACCAGATGAAAGTTATTCTGGCTGAAGAAGCGAAGCGTATTAAAAACGATAACGTGAACTCAGCCTTTTTCCAGACCAGTGTTCGTGTCTGGCCTCAGTATGGCCGTGTGGAAATTCATGGTGTGCTTAAAACCTGGATTGGTGATTCAAAACCTTTCACTGATATCAAACATTACATCCTTATTCTGAAGCGGGAAAACGGGGTGACCTGGCTGGATAATTTCGGGGAAACAGACGATGAGAAAAAATAATACGGCAATAATATTCGGTGGCCTGTTCTTTTCCTGCAGCGTGATGGCCGCAAACGGTACGCTGGCCCCCACCGTGGTGCCAATGGTGAACGGTGGTCAGGCCAGTATTGCTATCAGCAATACCAGCCCGAATCTGTTTACCGTTCCCGGTGACCGGATTATCGCCGTGAACAGTCTGGATGGTGCCCTGACCAATAATGAGCAGACCGCCTCCGGCGGTGTGGTGGTGGCCACCGTCAACAAAAAGCCCTTTACGTTCATTCTGGAAACAGAACGTGGTCTGAATCTTTCCATTCAGGCCGTTCCCCGTGAAGGCGCGGGGCGTACCATTCAGCTGGTCAGTGACCTGCGCGGAACCGGAGAAGAAGCCGGTGCGTGGGAAACGTCCACGCCTTACGAATCCCTGCTTGTGACCATCAGCCAGGCTGTCCGTGGCGGAAAATTACCTGCAGGCTGGTATCAGGTTCCTGTGACAAAGGAAACCCTGCAGGCCCCGGCGGGGCTGTCTTCAGTGGCAGATGCCGTATGGACGGGGAATCACCTGAAGATGGTCCGCTTTGCCGTGGAAAATAAAACGCTGTCTGCCCTGAATATCCGGGAAAGTGACTTCTGGCAACCGGGAACCCGTGCCGTGATGTTCAGCCAGCCTGCCAGCCAGTTACTGGCAGGTGCGCGCATGGATGTGTATGTCATCCGTGACGGGGAGGGCAACTGATGGCCAGTATCAATACCATTGTGAAACGCAAGCAGTACCTGTGGCTGGGGATTGTGATTGTTGGTGCAGCCTCCGCGATTGGTGGTGCACTGTATCTGTCTGATGTGGACATGTCCGGTAACGGTGAGGCAGTGGCTGAACAGGAACCCGTGCCGGATATGACCGGTGTAGTGAATACGACCTTTGATGACAAGGTGCGTCAGCATGCCACCACAGAGATGCAGGTGACGGCAGCGCAGATGCAGAAGCAGTATGAGGAAATCCGTCGTGAGCTGGATGTTCTGAACAAACAGCGCGGTGATGACCAGCGTCGTATTGAAAAGCTGGGACAGGACAATGCCGCCCTGGCAGAGCAGGTAAAAGCCCTGGGTGCTAATCCCGTCACGGCGACCGGTGAGCCTGTACCGCAGATGCCAGCCTCACCGCCCGGCCCGGAAGGCGAACCACAGCCAGGAAACACCCCCGTATCCTTCCCGCCGCAGGGCAGCGTTGCTGTTCTACCGCCGACGGCGTTTTATCCCGGGAATGGTGTCACGCCACCACCACAGGTGACGTACCAGTCTGTGCCGGTGCCTAACCGGATACAGCGTAAGGTGTTTACCCGTAATGAGGGAAAACAGGGACCATCACTGCCGTACATTCCGTCAGGAAGTTTTGCGAAAGCCATGCTGATTGAAGGAGCGGATGCCAATGCCTCAGTCACCGGTAATGAATCCACGGTGCCGATGCAGCTGCGTATCACCGGCCTGGTGGAAATGCCGAACAGCAAGACGTATGACGCAACGGGATGTTTTGTGGGTCTGGAAGCCTGGGGGGATGTGTCCAGTGAGCGTGCCATTGTACGCACCCGTAATATCAGCTGCCTGAAGAATGGCAAAACCATTGATATGCCGATTAAGGGGCATGTCAGCTTCCGGGGTAAAAACGGTATCAAGGGCGAAGTGGTGATGCGTAACGGCAAAATCCTCGGCTGGGCATGGGGCGCGGGATTTGTTGACGGTATCGGTCAGGGAATGGAGCGCGCCTCCCAGCCGGCTGTCGGGCTGGGTGCCACAGCCGCTTACGGGGCTGGTGATGTCCTGAAAATGGGTATCGGTGGCGGCGCATCGAAAGCCGCACAGACGCTCAGTGACTACTACATCAAACGTGCCGAACAGTATCACCCGGTGATACCGATTGGTGCGGGCAACGAAGTGACCGTGGTGTTCCAGGACGGCTTCCAGCTGAAAACCGTGGAAGAGATGGCGCTGGAACGCACGCAGAGCAGAGCGGAAGAAGAGAATCAGGAAAGTCCGGTTCCTGTTCCGCCATCGGCTGAAAGTCATCTTAACGGCTTTAATACTGACCAGATGCTGAAGCAGCTGGGCAACCTGAATCCGCAGCAGTTTATGTCCGGCAGCCAGGGAGGGGGCAACGATGGCAAATAATATGTCGTCCCGTCAGGCGTGCCATGCCGCCCGGTATGTTGTCGCCCGGGTTCTGCGAGGACTGTTCTGGTGTCTGAAGTACACCGTCATTCTGCCACTGGCCACAATGGCCCTGATGGCTCTGTTTGTTTTATGGAAGGACAACACCACGCCGGGAAAATTGCTGGTTCAGGAGATCGAATTTGTAAGGGGCGGAACGCCAGCCGGGCTATATCCGGTCCGATATTGCTCGAACAGTTTTGGTTCCGATTCAGCGATGCCTCCGCCTGTGACGTGCGGTTTTAGCCGGGGGGATGCTGCAGAATATGCCAGGGAGACAGACCGGTCTCTGATGCAACTGCTCACCGCATTATGGGCAACACTGGCATTGATGTATGTCTCACTGGCAGTTATCTCCGGGAAATATCCGGTGCTGCCCGGAAAAATGAAATGTATCCGGGGGGTAACCGCAGATGAACGTCTGACGGAAGTTTATACGGAAGACGCTTCCCAGGCGGGAAAAATCAGGAAATGCCGTGTTTATCTCCCTGATGACCGAACAAACAGAAGCAACGGATATAGAAATGAACATGCGTAATATTAATGTTATTACAGCCCGCGCCGTGCCGGATAAAAACGTATCAGATGATTTTATGCATGCTGTTCTCAGTAACTGCACCACCAGGATAGTTCTTCCTGTACCGAAGATATGCAGTCCTGAATCATTGCCGCGCAATTTTAATATTGCTGCAACCGGTGTGATGAAGAAGGGAATGTCGATGAGCTTATTTTCTTCTCCGGGGCATATTGTGGTTGCCGGACAATCCGGTGGCGGAAAATCTGTTTCGGTGAAAGAACTAATCAACAGAATTATTCAGGAATATAAGGAAACCTTCGATGAATAAGCTGGTTTCTGATGGCAGCGTCAAAAAAACAAATTATCCGGTGCTGTATGTGTCGGGAATAACACCTCCGTTATGTGAAGTCAGTGCACCAGAACCTGATGCGGGGGGAAAACGCATTGTGGCATATGTTTATAAATCATCACGGAATACGGTTTTTGAAAATCCTGACATTGTAAAAACCTGTACGGTCAGGGATTTGAAGAATGATTTTGTGAACTGCAATGAGAAAGGTGAGGGACAATGAAACAGATTTCTTTATTTATTCCTCTGCTGGGGACCTTATTACTTTCCGGCTGTGCCGGAACCAGTACGGAGTTTGAGTGTAACGCTACCACATCCGATACCTGTATGACGATGGAGCAGGCCAATGATAAAGCCAAAACACGGGAGCAGTCCTCAGAAGCAAAGCCGGTTGCGGCATCACTGCCGCGCCTGGCTGAAGGGAATTTCCGGACAATGCCGGTGCAGACCGTCACCGCGACCACTCCGTCCGGCAGCAGACCTGCGGTGACGGCACTTCCGGAGCAGAAACTGCTGGCACCACGTCCGTTGTTTACGGCTGCCCGGGAAGTGAAAACGATTGTTCCTGTCAGTTCAGTTGCGCCGGTAACACCTCCCCGCCCGCTAAGAACGGGTGAGCAGACGGCTGCATTATGGATAGCGCCTTATATTGATAATCAGGATGTTTATCATCAGCCATCCAGTGTGTTTTTTGTTATTAAACCGTCTGCATGGGGAAAACCACGTATTAATTAACTGGCCCTGAAGTTGTATATCAGCCGGCAATGCCGGCGGGCTTTCTGTATTCAAAATCTGCCTGTAAAACGAGTGCCCTGTGCGTGAAAAGGGATGGGCGGTAGCGTGTCAGAACATGTCGGGAGGAATATTCCGTGAGTGATGAAGTCGATGAAGCATATTCAGTAACAGAACAACTGACCATGACAGGAATAAACCGGATACGCCAGAAAATAAATGCTCATGGTATTCCTGTTTATCTCTGTGAATCATGCGGAAATCCTGTTCCGGAAGCCCGGCGGAAAATATTTCCCGGTGTGACGTTATGTGTTGAATGTCAGGCGTATCAGGAAAGGCAGAGAAAACATTATGCATAAGTCAGTCGCAGAACATATTGATTTAATTCCGGATGAACATGAGTTGATATTCAGAAAACCGAAATCTTTGTATATGCGCCGGGAAATGGCGCGTTAATTACAGGTATTCCCTTCATGGCTACCGCATTTCTCGCTTTATTTTTCAACTAAGGAATTCATGTGAATAACCCACTTGAGGCCGTCACTCAGGCGGTTAACTCCCTCGTCACAGCACTGAAACTGCCTGACGAATCCGCAAAGGCCAATGAAGTTCTGGGCGAAATGAGCTTCCCGCAGTTCAGCCGTCTGCTGCCGTACCGTGATTACAACCAGGAGTCCGGCCTGTTCATGAATGACACCACGATGGGCTTTATGCTGGAAGCCATTCCCATCAATGGTGCGAATGAGTCCATTGTGGAGGCCCTCGATCACATGCTGCGCACAAAACTGCCGCGCGGTATTCCGTTGTGTATCCATCTGATGTCCAGCCAGTTGGTTGGTGACAGGATTGAATACGGGCTGCGTGAGTTCTCCTGGTCAGGTGAACAGGCTGAACGGTTTAACGCCATTACCCGTGCCTATTATATGAGAGCGGCTGCGACACAGTTCCCGCTGCCGGAGGGGATGAATCTGCCCCTGACCCTGCGTCATTACCGGGTGTTTATCTCGTACTGTTCTCCCTCGAAGAAAAAAAGCCGGGCTGACATTCTGGAAATGGAAAACCTGGTGAAAATCATCCGGGCGTCGTTACAGGGGGCCAGTATCACCACACAGACGGTGGATGCACAGACTTTTATCGATATTGTCGGGGAGATGATTAACCATAATCCGGACTCTCTGTACCCGAAAAGACGTCAGCTGGACCCGTATTCTGATCTGAATTATCAGTGTGTGGAGGACAGTTTTGATCTGAAGGTCCGGGCGGATTACCTGACGCTGGGGCTGCGTGAGAACGGCAGGAACAGCACGGCCCGCATCCTGAATTTCCATCTGGCCCGTAACCCGGAAATCGCCTTCCTGTGGAACATGGCAGACAACTACAGCAACCTGCTGAACCCGGAACTGTCCATCTCCTGTCCGTTCATCCTGACGCTGACTCTGGTGGTGGAAGACCAGGTGAAAACCCACAGTGAAGCCAACCTGAAGTACATGGACCTGGAGAAAAAGTCGAAGACCTCCTATGCCAAATGGTTCCCGTCCGTGGAGAAAGAGGCGAAGGAGTGGGGGGAACTGCGTCAGCGGCTGGGCTCCGGTCAGTCTTCTGTCGTGTCCTACTTCCTCAACATCACCGCATTCTGCAAGGACAATAATGAAACGGCACTGGAAGTGGAGCAGGACATCCTGAACAGCTTCCGTAAAAACGGTTTTGAGCTGATTTCACCGCGCTTTAACCACATGCGCAATTTCATGGCCTGTCTGCCCTTTATGGCCGGAAAAGGCCTGTTTAAGCAGTTGAAAGAGGCAGGGGTGGTACAGCGCGCTGAGAGCTTTAATGTGGCCAACCTGATGCCGTTAGTGGCGGATAACCCCCTGACACCGGCAGGCCTGCTGGCACCCACCTACCGTAACCAGCTGGCGTTTATCGATATCTTCTTTAAAGGGATGAATAACACCAACTACAACATGGCGGTCTGTGGCACCTCCGGGGCCGGTAAAACCGGGCTGATACAGCCACTTATCCGCAGCGTGCTGGACTCCGGGGGCTTTGCCGTGGTGTTCGACATGGGGGATGGCTACAAGTCTTTGTGTGAGAACATGGGGGGCGTATATCTGGACGGTGAAACCCTGCGCTTTAACCCGTTTGCGAACATCACCGATATTGACCAGTCAGCGGAGCGTGTCCGCGACCAGTTGTCGGTGATGGCCAGTCCCAATGGTAACCTGGATGAAGTGCATGAAGGTCTGCTGCTGCAGGCGGTCAGAGCCTCCTGGCTGGCTAAAAAGAAGCAGGCGCGCATTGATGATGTGGTGGATTTCCTGAAAAACGCCCGTGATAACGACCAGTATGTCGAGTCACCGACCATCCGCAGCCGTCTGGACGAAATGATTGTGCTGCTTGACCAGTACACTGCCAACGGCACTTACGGCCGGTATTTTAACTCTGATGAGCCGTCCCTGCGGGATGACGCAAAAATGGTGGTGCTGGAGCTGGGCGGACTGGAAGACCGTCCGTCACTGCTGGTTGCGGTGATGTTCAGCCTTATCATTTACATCGAGAACCGGATGTACCGCACGCCGCGTACCCTCAAGAAACTGAACGTCATTGATGAAGGCTGGCGTCTGCTGGACTTCAAAAATCGTAAAGTTGGTGAGTTTATTCAAAAAGGTTACCGCACCTGTCGCCGTCATACCGGTGCCTATATCACCATCACACAGAACATCGTCGACTTTGACTCTGACAAGGCCTCCAGTGCGGCCCGTGCGGCATGGGGTAACTCCTCCTACAAAATTATCCTCAAACAGAGTGCGAAGGAGTTCGCGAAATACAACCAGCTGTATCCGGACCAGTTCCTGCCACTGCAGCGCGACATGATTGGTAAGTTCGGTGCGGCCAAAGATCAGTGGTTCAGTTCCTTCCTGTTGCAGGTGGAAAACCATTCCTCCTGGCACCGTCTGTTTGTGGACCCGTTAAGCCGTGCCATGTACAGCTCTGACGGCCCGGATTTTGAGTTTGTGCAGCAGAAGCGTAAAGAGGGGCTGAGTATTCATGAGGCGGTGTGGCAGCTGGCGTGGAAGAAGTCAGGGTCGGAGATGGCTTCGCTGGAAGCCTGGCTGGAAGAACATGAGAAATACAGGAGTGTTGCATGACCACAACGCAAAAAACGACTGATGTTACAGCCCGTCGACGCAGCCACTGGTGGTGGACCGTGCCGGGATGCCTGGCAATGGTGTTACTGAACGCAGCCATCAGTTATGGCATTGTCAGACTGAACGCACCGGTGACTGTCGCCTTCAACATGAAGCAGACCGTGGATGCGTTTTTTGACAGCGCCAGTCAGAAACAACTGTCAGAAGCACAGTCAAAAGCCCTTTCAGCGCGTTTTAACACGGCACTGGAAGCCAGCCTGCAGGCATGGCAGCAGAAACACCACGCGGTCATTCTGGTGTCGCCTGCCGTGGTACAGGGGGCACCGGATATCACCCGGGAAATCCAGCAGGATATTGCCCGGCGAATGAGGGCGGAACCATGAGATGCCGGGGGCTGATTGCCCTGCTGATATGGGGGCAGAGTGTGGCCGCCGCCGATCTTGGCACCTGGGGCGATCTGTGGCCGGTAAAGGAGCCGGACATGCTGACGGTGATCATGCAGCGTCTGACGGCACTGGATCAGTCCGGTGAGATGGGCCGGAAAATGGATGCCTTTAAGGAGCGGGTGATCCGTAACAGTCTGCGGCCCCCTGCCGTGCCCGGTATCGGACGCACAGAGAAATACGGCAGCCGGTTGTTTGACCCGTCCGTCAGACTGGCTGCGGATATCCGGGATAACGAAGGGCGGGTGTTTGCCCGTCAGGGTGAAGTGATGAATCCGCTGCAGTATGTTCCTTTTAACCAGACGCTGTATTTCATCAATGGCGATGATCCGGCGCAGGTGGCCTGGATGAAACGCCAGACGCCGCCCACACTGGAGAGCAAAATTATCCTCGTACAGGGAAGTATCCCGGAGATGCAGAAAGCGCTGGACAGCCGTATTTACTTTGACCAGAACGGTGTGCTCTGCCAGCGCCTCGGCATCGATCAGGTCCCGGCACGGGTGAGCGCCGTTCCCGGCGATCGCTTCCTGAAGGTGGAATTTATTCCGGCAGAGGAGGGCAGAAAATGAAGCGAAGCCTGTGGCTGCTGATGTTATTCCTTCTCGCCGGTCATGTCCCTGCAGCGTCTGCGGATTCTGCCTGTGAGGGGCGTTTTGTAAACCCGATCACGGATATCTGCTGGAGCTGTATTTTCCCGCTCTCGCTGGGCAGTATCAAAGTCAGTCAGGGTAAGGTCCCCGACACGGCGAACCCGTCGATGCCCATTCAGATTTGTCCGGCACCGCCGCCGCTGTTCAGGCGTATCGGGCTGGCCATTGGTTACTGGGAGCCGATGGCGCTGACGGACGTCACCCGATCACCGGGATGCATGGTGAACCTGGGCTTCAGCCTGCCGGATTTTGGTAAAACGGCACAGGGAACGGCGAAAAAGGATGAGAAGCAGGTGAACGGGGCGTTCTATCACGTTCACTGGTACAAATACCCGCTGACGTACTGGCTTAACATCATCACATCGCTGGGCTGTCTGGAAGGTGGTGACCTGGATATCGCTTATCTTTCTGAAATTGACCCCACCTGGACGGACAGCAGCCTGACCACCATTCTCAATCCGGAAGCTGTCATCTTTGCCAATCCGATAGCGCAGGGGGCCTGTGCAGCAGATGCCATTGCCAGTGCCTTTAATATGCCTCTCGATGTTCTGTTCTGGTGTGCCGGTTCGCAGGGCAGTATGTACCCGTTCAATGGCTGGGTGAGTAATGAGTCCAGTCCGTTGCAGTCCTCCCTGCTGGTCAGTGAACGCATGGCATTTGTAGTGGTCAAGTAATATTGGCCACGGTTTTACAGTAAAAACGGTATCTGTTCTCTGATTCTTCCGGCGTCAACCCACCGTTGTAATGGTGAGGCCTGACGCTATTGTAATAATTCAGGATATAACCGCTAATTTGTTGCCGGGCCTCGTCCTTGCCTACGTAACCATCCGTCGGCACCCATTCTGTTTTCAGACTGCGGAAGAAGCGTTCCATAGGACTGTTATCCCAGCAGTTTCCCCGTCGGCTGACACTTTGCTTTATCCTGTAACGCCAGAGAAGCTGTTGATATTTCAGTCCTGTATACTGACTTCCCTGGTCGCTATGGAACATGACGTCCCGCGGCTGACCACGCACCTCATACGCCATCCGCAAGGCACTGCTTATCAGTGCAGTATCGGCATTCGCTGACAGGCTCCAGCCGATAACCCTGCGGGCAAAAAGATCCATGACGACCGCCAGATAGCACCAGCGATTTCCTGCCCAGATATACGTAATATCTCCGCACCATACCCTGTCTGGCTCCGGTACAGCGAACTGACGCTCGAGCAGATTCGGCAAACACGTATGCTCCTGACAGGCATTTTTGTATTGATGTTTTCCGGGCTGACAACTGCTCAGGTTCAGGTATTTCATCAGCCGTCCGGCACGATAACGGCTCATCGGGACGCCGTTTTGGGTCAGCATTTCAGCCAGCGTGCGCGCGCCTGCAGAGCCCCGGCTCTGGTTCCATGCCCGGCGTATTTCGCTGCACAACCTGACGCGAGCCGAATTAACCGTATCGCGTCGTTTTCGCCAGTACCGGTAACTGCTACGGTGTATTCCCAGTGCGGAACAGAGGCTGACAACTGAGTGGCTGTCACTCAGTCTGGAAACTATCGTAAACCGTTCAGTGAGTCGGACATCAAGAGCGCGGTAGCCTTTTTTAATATCGTATTTTGTTCCTCCAGTCGGCGAACCTGCTTTTCCAGCTCGCGAATACGTTGCTGTTCAGGGGTAATGGGTGTTGCAGAGGGCGCAATACCTTGGCGCTCTCGCCTGAGCTGACGTACCCAGCTCTCAAGCGTGGTAGAACCGACATTCATCGCCTCACTGGCTTGTCGATACGAATAGCCCTTATCAACAATCAGCTGTGCACATTCCAGCCTGAACTCAGGGGTGAAAGTACGTTTGGTTTTCTTGTTCATTAAGTCACCTGTTTTGTGTTGAGGTGAGAATATCACCTTTAATCAGGTGGCCAAATTTACTGTGCCACTACACATTCAAGCTGCACCGTCAGGGCATGATTATGGAAACCATCGGGAAAAATAACGCCGTCTGTAATGAATATCCGTCCCCAATCCTGCCCAAAGAACGCTGGCGTTATCAGATGGTGAATATGTATCCGGACAGCGGACAGTGCCATCCGTTCGGGCGCAGTGTGATGCGCTGGGAGACGGGAAAAAATCCGCCCAACACAAAGAAAAACTTCGGCTACCTGATGTGGCGTAAACGTAACTGTGTATTCCTGTAAATCATTTTAATGAATAAGAGGAAATGAAAATGGCAACAATGGACAGTAAATATATTCAGCACCTCAGGAAAATAGGTGCTGTGCTGCTCAGGCTGATAAGCAGAACATTAAAATTATTTCCTTTTGGTCTTGTAATAGTGCCCGTTATATTATTTTATTTTGCACCTGACAGTTTTCTCGCTGAAATTATTCATGAATGGAAGAAGGCAGATATATCAGAACAAGTGACACTTGTCAGATTATATCTGAAGGTGACATTTACATGTGTGTTTATGGCTGTTTTTCTCAATTATCTTTTTTCTGATGAGTTCATGCCTGTAAATAGCAGAAAGTGAGAAATATCATGAACCGGAAAATATTTGCACTTTTTGCTCTGACAGCAGGGATGCATCTTGCTGTTCATGCTTCAGAAAATGTGAACACAACTGAAAACCGCCAGTTCCTGAAGCAGCAGGAAAATTTAAGCAGACAACTGCGAGAGAAACCTGACCATCAGCTGAAAGCCTGGGCGGAGAAACAGGTGCTGGAAAACCCCCTTCAGCGTTCAGATAACCATTTCCTGGATGAGCTGGTTCGTAAACAGCAGGCTTCGCAGGACGGGAAACCCCGGCAGGGTGCCCTGTATTTTGTGTCGTTTTCCATACCCGAAGAGGGGCTGAAAAGGATGCTGAGCGAAACCCGGCACTACGGTATTCCCGCCACGCTGCGGGGCATGGTGAACAACGACCTGAAGGCCACGGCTGACGCCGTGTTGTCCCTGGTGAAAGACGGCGCAACTGATGGTGTTCAGATCGACCCGACGCTGTTTTCACAGTACGGCATTCGCAGCGTTCCGGCCCTGGTGGTGTTCTGCAGCCAGGGGTACGACATCATCCGGGGAAATCTGCGCGTCAGGCAGGCGCTGGAGAAAGTGGCCGCCACGGGAGACTGCCGGCAGGTGGCTCATGATTTACTGGCAGGGAAAGGAGATTCCGGGAAATGAAACGTATTTTACCTCTGATACTGGCTCTGGTTGCCGGCATGGCACAGGCTGACAGCAACAGTGATTACCGGGCGGGTTCTGATTTTGCCCGTCAGATTCAGGGGCAGGGTACAGGCAGTATTCAGAGCTTTAAGCCACAGGAGAGTATCCCCGGCTATAACGCGAATCCGGACGAGACAAAATATTACGGTGGCGTGACTGCCGGCGGGGATGGCGGCCTGAAAAATGACGGCACCACGGAATGGGCGACCGGTGAAACCGGAAAAACTATCACAGAGTCCTTCATGAACAAGCCGAAAGACATTCTTTCACCGGATGCGCCGTTCATTCAGACCGGCAGGGATGTGGTGAACCGGGCTGACAGCATTGTGGGAAACACCGGGCAGCAGTGCAGTGCGCAGGAGATTAGCAGGAGTGAATACACGAATTACACCTGTGAGCGGGATTTACAGGTGGAGCAGTACTGCACACGAACTGCCCGTATGGAGCTGCAGGGGAGTACCACATGGGAAACCCGGACGCTGGAGTATGAAATGAGTCAGCTACCTGCACGTGAAGTGAATGGTCAGTATGTTGTCTCCATGACCTCTCCCGTTACCGGTGAAATTGTCGATGCGCATTACAGCTGGAGTCGTACTTACCTGCAGAAGAGTGTACCTATGACAATTACAGTACTGGGAACCCCACTGAGCTGGAATGCCAAATACTCAGCAGATGCCTCATTTACACCAGTACAGAAAACACTGACTGCCGGTGTGGCTTTTACGTCATCTCACCCCGTCCGGGTCGGGAATACAAAATTCAGACGTCATACGGCAATGAAGCTGCGTCTGGTTGTCAGGGTAAAAAAAGCCTCGTACACCCCGTATGTTGTCTGGTCTGAAAGCTGCCCGTTCAGCAAGGAGCTGGGGAAACTGACAAAAACAGAATGTGCGGAGGATGGTGGGAACAGGACGCTGGTGAAAGACGGTCAGTCATACAGCATGTACCAGAGCTGCTGGGCATACCGGGACACGTATGTCACACAGTCAGCAGACAAGGGAACCTGTCAGACCTACACCGACAATCCGGCCTGTACCCTGGTGTCACACCAGTGCGCCTTTTACTCCGAAGAAGGTGCCTGTCTGCATGAATATGCCACGTACTCCTGTGAGTCAAAAACATCCGGGAAAGTGATGCTCTGTGGGGGAGATGTCTTCTGCCTCGATGGCGAATGCGATAAGGCTCAGAGCGGGAAGAGTAATGATTTTGCCGAAGCTGTTTCTCAGCTGGCAGCACTGGCCGCTGCAGGTAAGGATGTTGCGGCGCTGAACGGGGTGGATGTCCGTGCTTTCACCGGTCAGGCGAAATTTTGTAAGAAGGCTGCAGCCGGATACAGCAACTGCTGTAAGGACAGCGGCTGGGGACAGGATATCGGGCTGGCCAAATGCAGCAGTGATGAAATTCTGATGACCTTCCATTCGCCTATCACCAATTTCTTTGG
>ERZ791573.758-NODE-758-length-15725-cov-15.576005_pt1 | contig 15725 bp, 9 predicted proteins | sample MGYA00509971_ERZ791573 | MGnify/ENA primary metagenome ERZ791573 (study PRJEB30046, sample SAMN00791921) | human gut metagenome | study: EMG produced TPA metagenomics assembly of the A metagenome-wide association study of gut microbiota in type 2...
ACAGATGTTTAGTTAACTTTTGCGGAGATATTCATTTTTGTTTTATAGAGGAAAGATAAATATAAAAATGACAATCAACAAGTTTTTATACAAAAATCGTTCATTCGCAATGAACACTTTTCTTAAAATCGTTCATTCGCAATGAACACTTTTCTTAAAAACTCTTTCATTCGTCATTTTGATGTGAGGGGTGTCAAAATGGGTCAAGGTCAAAATGTGTCATTTTCGTTTTCTAATGACGGGTGCAGAGAGAGGGCTGCAACATGTTACAATATCTTCAACGCAATGGCGGCACAGGCTTCGGCGTCGGCCAGGGCGTGGTGGTGGCGCGTTAAATCGTAGCCGCAACGGGCGGCGATGACATCGAGGGTGTGCTGACCTTGAGGCCATACTCGGCGTGAGGCTACGCAGGTGCAGAAGAAAGGGTAGGAGGGCCAGGGCATCTGGTAAACGCGGAAGACGGCTTTGAGGCAGCTCTCATCGAACGCCTTGTTGTGGGCTACGAGGGGGAGACCTGCTATCTTTGGCTCTATCTGCTTCCATACGTCGTGGAAGACGGGAGCGTCTTGAGTGTCGGCGGCGCTTAGGCCGTGCACACGGCTGCACCAGTAGGTGTAATATTCGGGTTCGGGCTTTATGAGCGAGTAGAACTTGTCTACGATCTCGCCGTTACGCACAATGACGATGCCTACGGAGCAAACTGATGAGCGCTCGTTGTTGGCTGTTTCAAAATCTATTGCTGCGAAATCTTTCATCGTTAAGGTCTTTATATATAAGGAGAGGTGAACTTCTGCAAAGGTTTATATTTTTCTGAACTTTTGCAAATTGTAATCTTTACATCGCCGCTTTGCGCTCGTTGTTTTCTAAACATCAATTCTTTACGTCGCGCTTTGCGCTCGTTGTTTTTCTAAACATTAATTTCCATTAATTGAACATTAATTGTCGTCAATACGCGCTTCGCGCGGAAAAAATGACGGTTAATAAATGGCCTATTAATGGAAATAGCTCCGCAAGGTGCATTGGCACCTGCGGAGCGTATGATGTTTAGACAATGCGCGGAGCACAAGATGTTTAGACAATGCGCGAAGCGCAAAACTTTTTCTTTATTTTCCAAGCTTCTTGAGCCACTTGAGGGGCTTTTTAAGCAACGATTTTAAGCCGCTGTCTTGCGATGGGTTGACAACGGGCGACATGCCGGCGGTCTTTGCATACTTGGTCGATACTGGCTGCGATTCTTGCTCGTTGCGCTGCTGACGCGGCTTGCGTGAACGCTTCTTTGCAGGTTGCTTGTCGCCCTGCTTCGCTTGCTGGCCGTTGGCTTGCTTGCCTTGCTTCGCAGGCTGCTTGTCGCCTTCCTGAACGTTGTTCTGCTTTCTTTTGCCTTGTCTTCCCTTGTTGCCGTTTCTTCTTGAACGGTTTTCAGAAGCGTTGTCTGAGTTTTCAGAAGCGTTGTTGGCGTTGCCGGAAGCATTGTTTGAAGCGTTGTCAGCGTCGCCTGTAGGCTGGTCCTGACGGTCGCCTTCGCTTTGCCGGGGCTTGCTGTTGCCACGGCGGCGGCGCTGCTTGCGCTGCTCCTGCTGCTGAGCGCTTTCGGTCGAGTGGTCCTCTGCTGTCACGGGAGCGCTCTTGGTGTTTGAACCTTCAGCTGCTTCAGCTGTCTGCTTCTCCGCAAGCTGCTTGTCTTGGGGTTGCTTGTCCTTAGGCTGCTTCTCCTTGCGCTCGTTTTCTGTGCGGCGCGGCTTGCGCTTGTGCGAGGTGGCATCGCGGTCTTTGCGACGGCGGCTCTTTGCCGATGTGCGCTGTGCGCGGCCTTCCTTATACTCGGGACCTTCGCCCAACTCCTCGGGCAGAGGCAGCTTCTCGACCTCCTTCTCAAGGAGCTTCTCTATCTGTTTGAAGAAATGGACATCTTCCTCGTTGATGAAGGTAATGGCCACACCGTCGCGGTCGGCACGGGCAGTACGGCCTATGCGGTGAACATAGTCTTCAGCATCGTGAGGCACGTCAAAGTTGATGACCATGGCAATGTCGTCGATGTCGATTCCTCGAGCGAGGATGTCGGTAGCCACGAGCACGTCGATCTGTCCGCTCTTAAACTTGTAGAGCATCTGGTCGCGCTCGGCCTGGTCGAGGTCCGAGTGCATCTCGCCGCTGTTGACGTGCATGCGCATGAGTGCGCGGTTTATGGCCTTAACCTTCTGCTTCTTGCCTGAGAAGATGATGACGCGCTTGAGGTCGCCCTGCTTGAAGATGTCCTGAATGATGCCGAGCTTCTGTGTCTCGTAGCACACATAGGCTGTCTGCTTGATCTTCTCTGCTGGCTTGCTCACGGCGAGCTTCACCACCACGGGGTTCTTGAGCAGCGTCTTTGCCAGCTCTTCAATCTTGTCGGGCATGGTGGCCGAGAACATGATGGTTTGGCAGGTTGGCGGCAGCAGCTGTGCGATCTTCTTTATGTCTTCAGAGAAGCCCATGTCGAGCATGCGGTCAGCCTCGTCGAGCACGAAGAACGACACACGGCTGAAGTCGGCGTTGCCCATGCTTATGTGGCTGATAAGTCGGCCCGGTGTGGCAATGACCACGTCGGCACCCAAGCTAAGGCTCTTGAGCTCCTGGTCGTAGCGGTTGCCGTCGTTGCCGCCATAGATGGCCACGCTGCTCACGTCGTTAAGATAATAGCCGAAGCCCTGCATGGCCTGGTCTATCTGTTGTGCCAGCTCGCGTGTGGGACTCATGATGACGCAGTTGATGGCGTCTTTGGGGTAGCCGCCGTCGTCGAGCTTGCTCAGTATGGGCAGCAGGTAAGCAGCCGTTTTGCCTGTTCCTGTCTGTGCCACGCCCAGGAGGTCGTTGCCTTTCAATATCTCTGGTATGCACTGCTCCTGAACGGGCGTGCAGGTCTCGAAGCGCATGTCGTAGAGAGCGTCGAGAACGTTGTCGTTTAAATCTAATTCGTCGAAATACATAGTTGTCCTTTTTTTAAAAGTGACGATAGACAATAGTTGTCCTTTACACTAAAATCAGTTTGGTGCCTTACGGTAGCAGAAATAAGCTACCACGGCAAAGATGATGTTTGGTATCCATGCTGCGAGAACGGGTGGCGTGTCGGCCTGTATGGCGAACGTTGCCGACACGGTTTGCAGCAGAATGTAACCGAAGCTGAGGGCCAGACCTATGCCGAGGTACATGCCCATGCCTCCCTTTCGCTTGCGCGAGGAGAGCGACAGACCGATGATGGTCAGGATGAACGACGCAAACGATGAGGCTATGCGTTTGTGGTATTCGACCTGATATTGCACCACGTTGCTGCTTCCGCGGTCTACCTGTTTAGAGATGTAAGCCTTCAGTTCCGGACTGGTGAACGTTTCTTGCTGACCCTTTGAGTAGACAAGGTCGGTAGGCTCCATCTGTATGAGCGTGTCTTTCTTCATGCCGCTGGTTATGTGCTCACGCATGCCTCGCAGCTCGCGGATCTTCCAGTTGGTCGCCGTCCAATGATATTTTGAGTCGGAGATGGTGTCATATTGCACCTCCGTTGCTGTCATGTGGCTCACGAGCTTCTTGTTTTCAAAGCGGTCGAGCGAGAAGCCGTAGCCTTTTTTCATCTGGTTGTCGTAGTGTTGAATGTAGGCAATGACGCCTTTGCCCACTTGCAGCATGACGTTGTCGGCGGCCGTTGTGCGCTTCTTGTTCTTGTACATGCTCTCAAAGTTTTGCTTCACCACCGTGCCGTGTGGAATGACGAAGGCGGCGAGGTAGAACGACAGGGCCGAGATGAGCACACATGAGAACATGTAGGGACGCATGAGGCGCTTGAACGACACGCCCGATGCCAACATGGCAATGATCTCTGAGTTGCCCGCCAGCTTTGAGGTGAAGAAGATGACGGCAATGAACACGAAGAGCGGGCTGAAGAGGTTGGCGAAATAGGGTATGAAGTTCAGGTAATAGTCGAACACGATGGCCTTTAGCGGCGCGTGATACTCTGAAAACTTCGCCAGATTCTCGTTCACGTCAAACACGATGGACACGGAGATGATGAGCGCTATGGCATAGAAATAGGTGCCGATAAACTTCTTTATGATGTACCGGTCGAGACGTTTGATGTAGCGGCGCGGGTCCAGGAACCCGAGGAAGGACAGCTTGTGTCCGAGCCACGCCAAGAGCGGCGTGACCCGTCGTAACAGGCGCGCCACCCTGTTGAACACCTGTCCCGTTTTCCTTGCAGCCTTTAGCGGCTTGTGCAATCGTCTTGTTGTCGCAAATTTCATAATTACCTTTTAAACATTACATTCTTCTGCCCAGCTGGTCGATGATGCTTGCCTTCCATGCCACGAAGTCGCCTGCCTCGATGTGCTGGCGTGCGTCGGTGACAAGACGGAGGTAGAAAGCGAGGTTGTGTATGCTCGCTATCTGCATGGCCAGCAGCTCTTGCGATTTGAAGAGATGGTGCAGGTACGCCTTCGAGTGGATGCGGTCGATGTCGCAGCCGTCGGGGTCGATGGGCGAGAAGTCTTGCTCCCATTTCTTGTTGCGCATGTTCATCGTGCCGTTGTAGGTGAAGAGCATGGCGTTGCGCCCGTTGCGTGTGGGCATGACACAGTCGAACATGTCGACACCGCGTTCTATCGCCTCAAGAATGTTTTGCGGTGTTCCCACGCCCATGAGGTAGCGCGGCTTGTCCTTGGGCAGGATCTCGTTCACCACCTCAATCATCTCATACATCACCTCTGTAGGCTCGCCCACGGCCAGTCCGCCGATGGCGTTGCCGGCAGCTCCCTTGTCGGCCACATACTTGGCGGCATCGCGTCGCAGGTCCTTGAACGTGCATCCCTGCACGATGGGGAAGAGCGTCTGGTCGTAGCCGTAGAGCGGCTCTGTCTCGTTGAAGCGCTTTATGCAGCGGTCAAGCCAGCGTTGCGTCATGGCGAGGCTCTTCTTGGCATACTGGTAGTCGCTCTGTCCGGGAGGACACTCGTCGAACGCCATCATGATGTCGGCACCGATAATGCGCTCCGTGTCCATGACGTTCTCGGGTGTGAAGAAATGTTTCGAGCCGTCAATGTGTGAACGAAACTCGCAACCCTCCTCACGGAGCTTACGGATGCCCGTGAGGGAGAACACCTGAAAGCCGCCCGAGTCGGTAAGGATGGGGCGGTCCCAGGTGTTGAACTTATGCAGTCCGCCCGCCTTGCGCAGCGTGTCAAGGCCCGGGCGGAGGTAGAGGTGGTAGGTGTTGCCAAGGATGATCTGGGCTTTCACCTGCTCGCGCAGCTCGTTAAAATGCACGCCCTTCACGGAGCCACATGTGCCCACGGGCATAAAGATAGGTGTCTTTATCTGTCCGTGTGCGGTGGTTATGAGACCCGTTCGAGCGTCGCTGTTGGGGTCGGTATGTTGAAGTTGAAATGTCAATGCCATTATTTCTGTTCCTCCTTCTTCTCTTCTTCCTCGATGTCAAACTTTATGGGGTCCTTCACCTTCTCGTCGGTGAGTGCAAACTGCCATACGTCCTGCACGTTCTCCACATAATGGAAGGTGACGCCCTTGAGGTAGATTTCGGGAATCTCGTCAATGTCTTTCTTGTTGTCCTGACACATCACGATGTCGGTAATGCCGGCACGCTTGGCTGCAAGAATCTTCTCCTTTATGCCACCCACGGGGAGCACCTTGCCACGGAGCGTTATCTCGCCTGTCATGGCTGTGTTCTTGCGCACCTTGCGCTGTGTGAGCGCCGAGGCGATGGATGTGGCGATGGTTATGCCTGCCGACGGGCCGTCCTTGGGTGTGGCTCCCTCGGGCACATGGATGTGGATGTTCCAATGGTCGAAGATGCGGTAGTCGACACCTAACGTCTCGATGTGGGCTTTCACATATTCGAGAGCAATGACGGCCGACTCTTTCATCACGTCGCCCAGGTTGCCCGTGAGCGTGAGCTTGCCTGCCTTGCCTTTGCTCAGCGAGGTCTCGATGAACAGGATCTCGCCGCCCACGCTTGTCCACGCCAAGCCTGTCACCACGCCGGCATAATCGTTGCCCTGGTAGATGTCGCGGTTGAACGGCGGTTTGCCAAGGAGGTCTTCAAGCTGTGTGGGCGTGATCTTTTCGTAGGGCAGCTCGCCGTCGATGGCTTTCTTGAGCGCCATCTTGCGAAGCGCCTTGTTTATCTGCTTCTCCAGCTGGCGCACGCCGCTCTCACGGGTATAATGCTCTATGATCTTCTCTATGGCAGCCTTGTTAAACTGCAGCTTCTCTGTCTTGGCCTTTTTCTTCTTGGGCTTCTCCACCGTCACAGGCGTTCCGAACATGTCCATCGTCTCTGTCTCTACCTCCGCCTCGGTAGCATCTTTCTGAAGGTTGTCGAGCCCCGTGTTCTCGAGCTCGCGCGGTATGAGGTGGCGTTTTGCAATCTCGATCTTCTCTTCCGTGATGTAGCCGCTCACCTCAATGATCTCCATGCGGTCGAGCAGAGGACGCGGAATGGTGTTGAGGTCGTTGGCGGTAGCAATGAAGAGCACCTTCGAGAGGTCATAGTCGACATCGAGATAGTTGTCATGGAACGCGTTGTTCTGTTCAGGGTCAAGAACCTCAAGCAGCGCCGATGAGGGGTCGCCGTTGATGGTGTTCTGTGTCACCTTGTCGATCTCGTCAAGAATGAACACGGGGTTTGACGAGCCCGCCTTCTGTATGTTCTTGATGATGCGTCCGGGCATGGCTCCTATGTAGGTGCGGCGGTGTCCTCGAATCTCGCTCTCGTCGTGCAGACCGCCCAGCGACATGCGCACATACTTGCGCTTCATGGCTGAGGCGATGCTCTTGCCCAGCGAGGTCTTGCCCACTCCCGGAGGGCCGTAGAGGCAGATGATGGGCGACTTGAGGTCGCCGCGCAGCTTCAGCACGGCCATATATTCGAGAATGCGCTCCTTCACCTTCTCCATGCCGTAATGGTCGTGGTCGAGGATGCGCTGTGCGCGTTTCAGGTCGAGGTTGTCGGTGGTATATTCGTTCCACGGCAGGTTCACCAGCGTGCGCAGATAGTTGAGCTGCTGGCTGTAGTCGGGGCTTTGCGGGTTGAGCGTGTCGAGCTTGTCGAGCTCCTTCATGAAATATTTGAGCGTCGCCTTGTTCCACTTCTTCATCATGCCCTGCTCCAGCAGCTCCTTGCGCTCGGGTGAGCCTTCGCCGTTGCCCAGCTCCTCCTTGATGTTCTTGATCTGCTGCTGAAGGAAATATTCGCGTTGCTGCTCGTCCAGGTCTTCGCGTGTCTTCATGCGGATGTCCTGCTTTATGCGTTGCAGCTGCTCTTCGCGATAGAGCAGCTTGAGGGCGAGCATGACGCGCTCTTTAACGGAGCTTGTGTTGAGCAACGACTCCTTGTCTTCTATGCTGAAGGTCAGAGTCATGCAGATATAGTTGACCGAAAGGACCTCGTTGTGTATGTTCTTTAACGCGAAGAGCATTTCGTCGGGAATGTCCTCGTTCATGTTGACAAAGTTCTTCACGTTTATGAGCAGGTCCTCGTGGGCCGTCTTAAACTCCTTGTCTCCCTTCGCAGGAAGCTCTTCGGGCGACAACACGGCATGGCCCATGTAGTAGGGTCTGGTCTTTGTGATGTCCTTGCGGGTGCATCGGCCGAGGCCCTGCACAATGGCTGTTATGTTTTCGCCGGGTCCGGGCATGTCGATCACCCTCACCAGACGTGCAAACACGCCCTGCTCAAAGATGTCTTGCTCTCCGGGCATCTCTATAGACGCATCTCTTTGTGCAAACACGGCAAACAGCTTCTCTTCGTTGCCCTTTATGGCGTTGATGAGCTCAAGGCTCTGCTTGCGCCCGATGATTATTGGGGTCAGCACGCCGGGAAACACCACAAGGTTGCGTGTTATGAGCATGGGCAGCTCGTCGTCTGTGTGCTTGTTGAAGATGGTGGAGATGTCGCCGTCAAAGTCGGCAATCATCTGTATTGAAGTATTTGTTCTGCGATTCATCTGTCGTTATATTAAGCAATTGTGTTTGATTTAATGCAATTGACTTGCAAAATTAGTGTTTTTTTTTCAGTTGACCGAATAAAACTCTATTATATTATGTGTTTTCACATAATTTTTGAATGCTTTGCGTGTCGCTTGAAACCGTTGGGCAGGCGGGGATGTGAAAAAGAACGAAATGTGGCATTATGTTTTGCAGTCTCGATGAAAAACCGTAATTTTGAAACTTGTTTTCATGATTATCAAGTTTATCGAATATTAATTGTTCATTTGACCGCATATTTACCGCAAACAAAGATGACAACAACAACAAGACCAAACCCCGCAACACCAGGCCGCAAGGTGGGAGCAAGAGCCTGTGTGGACGATTTCTTCAGCGACCTGTCAGCAGCTGCCAACGGAGGCATGAAGGTGCGCGAACGCTATGCTGTGCTCGGGCGCGTGCTGCGCCTGGCTGTGGACCAAAGGCTTGAAGGCGTGAAGGTGTGCTTTGCGGGGTTGTATCCGAAAATACAATATCTCGTTCGCGAGTGCCGCATACGCGAAAACTCTAAGGACCACACCCTTGTGCAGGCCATCAACGACACGCGCAACCGCTTGCGGCACATTGAGACCACCGGCGACGCTGAGCTCGAAGCAGCCTTTGCGGGCGACCTGAAGGCGGTGTGCAAGTTTGTGAGCGTGGTCTATGGCGGCGCCACCGTGCCTAAGGAGCTGGAACGCCATTATGAGCGCGAGACGTTCCACACCTGGCGTCGCCGCTTGAAAGATGCTGAGGGCGAGGTGCTTGCCGTGTTGCGCTGCACCGTTGAACGGTGGAACGACACCACCGTCTTTGCCTCGCGAAGCGACACGGGCGAGGATGTGGAGGTGGTCTATGTGGAGGAGAACAAATACAGCATGGGCAACTGGGGTTACCTCTCTGCTCTTCTTTATGAGGGGGCGCAGCTCAACATCGTGAAGCCGCGCGAGGAAGAGGGACGTTTGTATGGCGAGCTGTTTGTGCTCGATCCCGACAACCTGATAAACGTAACGGCTGTGGCAGCCTGTTTTGAGGAGTATGGCTGCTCGGCACGTCTGAGCCTGGTGAACAAGCTCAAGCCCGCTCCTGCAAGCAAGGCCATCTTGCTCGGCAACTATGCCGGTCAGCTGCTCGACGAGGCGGTTTATGATGCAGACACCGGATATGCTGACAGCCTGAAACATTTTTTCAGCCGACACGCCCTGGCCTTTGCCTGTTGCCCTGACGAGCTTGATGCCGACTTTCACCGTGAGGCGCAACGCCAACGCGCCAACATTCGCAACATCATGGCCAACACGCTGAAGCACAAGAAGGAACAACGGCCTGTGCAGTCGGGCGAACTGATTCTTGAACCCTCGTTCTTCTGTGAGACGCTTGGCCTTCAAGGACGTATGGACCTCATTCATGTGGCGCTCGACACGGTGGTGGAGCAGAAGGGCGGCAAGGCGGCTTACGGGTCGACCGACACCTATGTGAGACAGCAGCAGAAACACTATGTGCAGCTGCTGCTCTACCGCGCCATGCTCCATTATGCTTATGGCGAGACTGAATATAGCGCCATGGCGTCGTATCTGCTCTATTCCAAATATGCGTCGGGGTTGGTGGAGCTCGGCTCCGCTCCCCAACTGCTGTTTGAGGCTGTGCGCATGCGCAACCAGATAGCGTGGAGCGAACGGTGGTATGCGCAGCATGGCATGGATGTGCTCGCCACGCTCACCGCCGACAGCATTTTCCCTGCCTGTCACGCCCCGCTGTGGGAGCGTTACAACAAGCCTGCCATCGAGGCGCTGCTTGCACCCGTTCGGGAGGCAGACGCCGTGGAACGTGCTTACTATCTGCGCTTCATGCGCTTCGTGGCTGCCGAGCACATGCTCTCGAAGGTGGGTAGCCGGACGAAGGAAGATTCGGGCTTTGCCACGGTCTGGAACTCGTCGGTGGCTGACAAGCGCCTGGCGGGCAACATCTATGAACGGCTCGTGATGGAGCACATGGAGCCGTGCGACGGACAAGAAGACATCGTGTTCAGGTTCGACGGCGGCCACGATGCCGACATGTCCAACTTTCGAGTGGGCGACATCGTGATGTTTTATCCTTACAGGCATGGCGATGAACCCGATGCCACCGCCACGCTCGTCTTCCGCAGTACGGTCACTGACATAAGGGCTGACAAGCTCTTCTTGCGCCTTCGTAACCCTCAGAACACCAAGGTGTTTGAACGCTATAACAACGAGGGTGTGTGGTGGGCTGTGGAGCACGATTTCATGGAGTCGTCCTACTCGGCCCTCTATCGCGCCCTGCATGCTTTTCTCAGCGCTCCCAAGGAGCGTCGGCAGATGGTGCTCGGACAGCGCAAACCCGTCGTGGACACGTCGTTGCAGCTTATGGGCAACTATAGTCAAGGCTCTGCATCGTCGGCGTTTAACGACCTCGTTCTGCATGCTCTTCAAGCTCAAGACCTCTATCTCGTTATAGGGCCTCCTGGCACGGGCAAGACCTCTTATGGCATGCTCAACGTGCTGAAGGAGCATCTGTTGCATCCCACGACAACAGTTCTGCTCACGGCCTATACCAACAGGGCTGTCGACGAGATTTGCAGCAAACTGGTGGAGAGCGACATCGATTTCGTTAGGCTTGGAAGCGACTTCAGTTGTGCTCCCCCTTACCGCGACCATCTGCTCTCCAACCGCGTGGCGGCCATGGATGCGCCGCGTGTGGACAGCGTGCGCGACATGTTGGAACGTTCCCGTGTGGTCTGCGGCACCCTTACGGCCTTTGGGTCACATGCCGAACTGTTCTCCATAAAACATTTTGACCTCGCCATCGTGGATGAGGCTTCTCAGATTCTTGAACCTCACATCATGCCGCTCCTCGCAGCCTGTCACAACGGGGTGCCAGCCGTCGGCAAGTTTGTGCTCATCGGCGATGAGAAGCAGCTTCCTGCCGTGGTGCAACAGGAGCAGGAGGTGTCGAAGGTGGAGGAGGCAGAGCTTAACGCCATCGGGCTGACCGACTGCCGCTTGTCGTTCTTCGAGCGCATGTTGCGCCTTTTGGGCAAGGACGACCCTGCATACAGCTTCTTGTTGAACCGACAGGGACGCATGCACCCCGACATTGCCGACTTCCCCAACGTGGCTTTCTATAACAACGTGCTGCAACCCGTGCCGTTGCCTCACCAGGAGGAACCGACGGCTGACGAGGGAAAGGGTGCCGACAAGCTGGAAGATCTGCTGCTCACCCATCGCTTGGCGTTTATCGACTGTGAGCCTTGTCTTAAGGCGGGGGAGGCAGATAAGGTCAACTCGGTTGAGGCAAGCGTCATTGCCGACGTGGTGGTGACAGCCCGAAAGATGCTTGGAGAGGCTTATGATGTGGCGTCGTCGATAGGTGTCATCGTGCCTTACCGTAACCAGATCTCTACCGTGCGCATGGCCATCGATGCCGTTGCCGCTTCGGCGGGGTTCGATGACCTGCACGACATCGCCATCGACACCGTGGAGCGTTATCAGGGCAGTCAGCGCGACGTCATAGTCTATGGCTTCACGGCAAAACGGCCTTATCAGTTGAGCTTCCTTACCGACACCGAATATTTTGACGAGACCGACAACGCCATCATAGACCGCAAGCTCAATGTGGCCATGACGAGGGCACGCAAGCGCCTTGTCCTTGTGGGCTATGCTGCCTTGCTGCGCCGCGACACAACGTTCAGAAGACTCATCGAATATGCAGAACGCAAACATGCGTTCTTTAAGGATGAAGAGCTGAGGGAGGTAGGCTATAAGTAGGTGCTCAAAATTAATCGCATATATGAACCTTATAAAAAAGGTTATGCTTTCAAATTAATTATGAACACCTGCTTGGTAAATAAACAAATAGAAATAAAAAACATAACATTTTGGGTTTTACATTTAAACAATTTCACATAGAGCAAGACCGATGCGCCATGAAGGTTGGAACCGACGGCGTGTTGATAGGCGCGTGGGCCAATGGGGGAAAACGGATTCTTGACATCGGCACAGGCACAGGACTGATAGCCTTGATGATGGCGCAACGTTTTGACGATGCCGAAATAAAGGCTGTGGATCTTGACCGCGATGCCTGCTGTCAGGCAAGGGAAAACGTGGCAAACAGCAGGTTCGCAGGTAGGGTGGAGGTCTTTGAAACGGCAATACAGCAGTTTCACGATGCTGCGGGCTTCGACAGCATAGTGTCCAATCCGCCATTCTTTCAAAACAGCTTGAAGAACCCCGACACGCGCCGTGCCGCCGCACGCCATTCCGACTCGTTGCCCTTCAGCGTGCTGTTTGAAAAGGTGGCTGCGTTGCTCACCTCCGACGGCGTGTTCAGCGCGGTCATTCCCACCGAGTGTGTGTCGGCGTTCATTGCCGAAGGCAGCCTGCATGGGCTTTCTGTCGTTCGCCGTTGCGATGTGCGCACAACGCCACGCAAGGCACCGCGCCGCAGCTTGCTCGCCTTCTCGCGCAGGGCCGGGGGAGAGATGGAGCGCACGGAGGTGGTGCTACAAGAAACAAATGGTCAGCGCTCCGAATGGTACGATGCGCTGACCCATGACTTTTATATTCGATAAAAATTTTATGCTTCTCTCCTTTGATTGCAGGTCGTGACGGTAAAAAATAAATTGGTTATTCTGTTAAAGGTTGAGCTTTCTTCTGTTAAGTGTTGAGCTTCTTCTGTTAAAGATTGAGCTTCTTCTGTTAAAGATTGAGCTTCTTCTGAATGACCTTGCTTATGGCCTGGATGTGGCGTCCTTGGTTCGTGATGTCCTCACGCATGACGTTAAGCTGGTTAAACAGTTCGGCAGCAGCGTTCTGCAAGGCGTTGGGCTTGCGGACGCTACGGTCGGCAAAAGGGTTCGTGACAATCTTTATGCCCTTCTCCTGAAGCTCCACGTCAATGTCTTCGCCCGTCATTACAGGGTCGCCGTCATAATGAATGACGCCAGGCTTGCTGCGGTGGATGTGAAGCTTCTTGCAGCGGAACGTCTTTATCTTCGAGTTCTTGTCGAGCGTCTTGTTAAACATGTCGATGCTTATCTGCGGGGCCTCAAACACGTCAAACGGCTCCATTATGATCACGTCAATCAGTCCGTCGCTCATCGAAGCTTGCGGGGCGATGTAGGCGTTGTTGCCATACTGTGAGGCGTTGGCGCACGAGATAAGGAACGCCTTATATTGGTTCGTGCCGTTCTCGTCTTCAAGCACATAAGTCTCGGGCTTGTATTTAAGACCCTCGCGCAGGATGTTCTCAGCATAAGTTATAGGGCCGCGCTTTCCTGCTTCCGCAAACTTCTGGCTTACAAAGGCATCGAAGCCCATGCCGCAGGTGCAGAAGAACGGGTGGCCGTTGATGATGCCATAGTCGAGGTCGCGCACATCGAACGCGTTGATGATGTCGAGCGACTTGCGCAGATTCATGGGCAGCAACAGGTGACGCGCCAGCCCGTTGCCCGATCCACAAGGCATGATGCCCAGGGCGGTGTCGGAGTGTACAATGGCGCGGGCCACCTCGTTCACGGTGCCGTCGCCACCCACGGCCACAACAAGGTCCACGCCGTTGTCCTTGGCGCGTGACGCAATCTCGGAGGCGTGTCCGGCATATTCGGTGACGACAATCTCATAGTCAAACTTCTCCTTGTCGAGATTGTTCTCAATAAGGTCTGGCACCCCGGCTTTGCTTGAGGTGCCTGATATGAGGTTCATTACGAAAATTGCTTTCTTTTTCATCTTTCTTTTATTGTTGTCGCCTATAATGTTTGTTGTTATCGTTTCTTGAAAGGAGGTTGCTGAAAACGCCCTCTTTGACAATTGGAAAATGATGGGACACCTTGGAAACCCAACTCTTCTATTGTGACAAAATTACGAAAAACCTTTTAAATAGTGGCTGTTTTATCTATAAAAATGTATAAACAAGACATTTCTTTAGTAAAAATGACAAATTCTTCTATCTTTTTTGTAACTTTGCACATTGAAATTAATTGAAACTACAACAAAGGTTTTATACACCTATTTTAATTATATAATGGGACAATTACAAGAAAGATACAAGAGCTACCGTCTGCCTCAAAAATATATGGAGGCCGGTGTGTATCCTTATTTCCGTGAGATAACAAGTAAGCAAGGCACGGAAGTGGAAATGGGCGGACATGAAGTTCTCATGTTTGGCTCAAACGCTTACACTGGACTCACAGGAGACCAGCGCGTGATAGACGCAGCAAAGGCTGCGCTTGACAAATATGGTTCTGGTTGCGCAGGAAGCCGCTTCCTCAACGGAACGCTCGACCTGCATGTGCAGCTGGAGAAAGAGCTTGCCGAGTTTGTGCACAAAGACGACACCCTCTGCTTCTCTACCGGATTCTCTGTAAACGCTGGTGTGCTTGCTGTGGTGGTGGGCCGCGGCGACTATATCATCTGCGACGACCGCGACCATGCCAGCATCGTTGACGGCCGACGCCTGTCGTTCGCCCGTCAGCTCCACTATAAGCACAACGACATGGAAGACCTTGAGAACCTGCTCAAGGGTCTGCCACAGGAGGCTGTGAAGCTCATCGTTGTCGACGGCGTGTTCTCTATGGAGGGCGACCTCGCCAATCTGCCTAAGATTGTTGAGCTCAAGCACAAGTATAACTGCTCGATCATGGTTGACGAGGCTCATGGCATTGGTGTCTTTGGCGACCATGGCCGTGGCGTGTGCGACCATTTCGGACTGACCGACGAGGTGGACCTGATCATGGGCACCTTCTCAAAGTCGATGGCTTCTATCGGCGGCTTCATCGCTGCCGATGCCGACACCATCAACTATCTGCGTCACACCTGCCGCACCTACATCTTCAGCGCATCTAACACACCCGCTGCAACAGCTGCTGCCCTTGAGGCTCTGCACATCTTGCAGCAGGAGCCAGAACGCATAGAGAAGCTGTGGGACGTAACAAGATATGCTCTCAAGCGTTTCCGCGAGGAGGGCTTCGAGATCGGCGAGACAGAGAGCCCCATCATTCCGCTTTACATCCACGATGTGGAGAAGACGTTCGTGGCTGTGGCTAAGGCTTTCGAGTATGGCGTGTTCATAAACCCCGTAATTCCGCCTGCTTGTGCTCCTCAAGACACGCTCGTACGCTTCGCACTTATGGCAACACACACCAAGGACGAGGTGGAGCGTGCCGTGAACATCTTGAAGAAGGTGTTTGTGGAGCTCGACATTATAAAAGAATAATGTTTGGCTTAAGCGGAGCTGCTTGTTGATGAAGCATGGTTTAAATGTCTGTTATCGAGGCTTGGCTTAAAGGCCTGTTATTGAGGCTTGGTTTAAAGGCATGGCTTGAAGAGCTGCTTGTTAAATGGGCGTTTGCTTAACCACAACGTTTCGCGCAACAAAGTTTGAGATATTATCTGTTTTTTAAAAAGATAATTATAGAAAAATTTGCAAGGTTCAGATTTTATGAGTACCTTTGCACTCGCAAAATCGGAAACCTTGCAACTTACGGGGTGTAGCGCAGTCCGGTAGCGCGCCTGGTTTGGGACCAGGTGGTCGCAGGTTCGAATCCTGTCGCCCCGACATTTTTCATAATGATATGGCTTCTGCTCTCTTAGGAGGGTAGAAGCTTTTTTGTTTTTCTACTATGACGCTTTTGTGGGGCAGCAGCTTTTGCGGCTCACCCGATAAACCAGGGGGATTAAGCGTATAGCTTTGTAAGTCTGAAAAGA
>ERZ791573.760-NODE-760-length-15712-cov-2.426518_pt1 | contig 15712 bp, 14 predicted proteins | sample MGYA00509971_ERZ791573 | MGnify/ENA primary metagenome ERZ791573 (study PRJEB30046, sample SAMN00791921) | human gut metagenome | study: EMG produced TPA metagenomics assembly of the A metagenome-wide association study of gut microbiota in type 2...
AACGGTCTGCCATTGGCGAATCGTCATTCACCAATACATCCAGCAAACTATTATCTTCTCCTTCGACAAACGGTGCATCCACCGAGATATGACGTCCGGAAACCTTCAAGGTATCGGAAATCTTATCTACCGGGATTTCCAACTCGTCAGCCAATTCTTCCGGTGAAGGACGACGCTCGTTTTCCTGCTCAAATTTAGAGAAGGCTTTGCTGATTTTATTCAGCGAACCTACCTGGTTCAAGGGCAAACGTACAATTCGAGACTGTTCTGCCAAAGCCTGCAAAATAGACTGACGAATCCACCATACAGCGTAACTGATGAATTTGAAACCACGGGTTTCATCAAACTTTTCGGCAGCCTTGATCAAACCAAGGTTTCCCTCATTAATCAAGTCCGGCAAGCTTAATCCCTGATTCTGATACTGCTTGGCTACAGACACTACAAATCGCAAGTTCGCACGCGTAAGCTTCTCTAATGCTATACGGTCCCCTTTACGAATGCGCTGAGCGAGTTCTACTTCTTCTTCTACAGTAATCAGGTCTTCACGACCTATTTCCTGCAAGTATTTGTCCAAAGAAGCGCTCTCTCGGTTAGTGATACTTTTGGTAATCTTTAATTGTCTCATTATTATAAACCGATTTGGTAGGCAAAGTTACTAAAAAATAATCAAAGATAAAGTCTTTCTTTAAGAAAGATTAAGTATTAAATTTTGTCAATATTACTTACACAAACTTTACTCCTTATCTTTTCAACTGATTCTTTTTATAAACACTTCTCACACAAAAAGGTTCTGAGGGTATTTTACAAGAAAAACAAAATAACATTAAAAAAGGAATTACACTATACAAATTCAAGAAATCAGCACTTTCCGATAACACGCATTTGAAGAAAAATCTTCATTTACAAAAAGAAAAAGAGACAAAAACAGGCAAAAATAGAGTAAAATACATGTTTTACAACAGAATCACACTACATTAAACAAGAAGGTTTTTCAATTGAACCGATAGTTTACGATACTTGTATTGACTGGAAACGATACAAGTACCGTCGGCTAATGCGACTAATCGCATCTGCCAATGCAACCAAACATAGATTTTACAGCAACTTTTTATCTCCTTTTCTTTGTTTTTCACAAGCAAAGCAAGACAAATTCCGTATTACCAAATTACATATTTATAAAACATTACCAGACAAATAAACAGAAGAAATACGATAAATACAGAAATTATATATAAATAGCGCGGCAAATACTATCTTTTTGCACTTCATCAACCTTCAAAAAATGCCCTTTTTTCCCGGCACTTTCCTACCGAAGTTCAAATACGCTATTTTACAAGGGGGTAAATTATCATTTTGTCAGAAATGACAATTTGTTATTTTTCAAATTCCAACTCCAGTTGTACCCACTCCGGAACACGCTCTTGCTGTTCATCCTTTGGATTAGATACAGACAATCCTAACAAACGGATAGGATGTTGCTCATAGTCCACTTCACTCAACAACTGCTTGGCCATGGGGAGTATATCCTCCAGTTTATACAACAAGCGGGAAGAAGTGCGACTCCGGGTAATCTGGGAAAAATCATGGAATTTCACCTTCAGTGTCAAAGTCATCCCCTTGAACTCTTTCCGTTCCAAGCGTGCTACCAGTTCACGGGCTACATGGTAAAGTTCGATAATTACTGACGACTTCAGTGTGATATCTTTCTCCAAGGTATGCTCGCAACCTATCGACTTACGTATACGCTCAGCTTCTACGGGACGCAAATCTATTCCCCGGGCAAAATCGTAATACAACTGACCGGTTTTACCAAACTGCCGTGTCAGCATCTCAAGCGAACAGGCCCGCAAGTCTTTCCCTGTGTGTATTCCCAACAGATGCATTTTCCTGGCCGTCACACTCCCAACTCCCCAGAACGATTCGATGGGAAGGGTACTGATAAACTCTTCGGCCCGCTCAGGATGAATGGTGCACAGTCCGTCTGGTTTACGATAATCGGAGGCAACTTTTGCCAGAAACTTGTTGTAAGAAACACCGGCCGAAGCCACCAGATTCAGTTCCGAACGGATACGTTGCTTGATTTCCCGGGCAATATCCACAGCCAGTTCCATGTGCTTCTTATTCTCTGAAACATCAAGAAAAGCCTCATCCAGTGAAATCGGTTCAATGATATCCGTATAATCGTGAAAGATTTCATGAATACGAGCCGATACGCCTTTGTAGACTTCCATCCGTCCTTCTACGAAAATCAATTCGGGGCAGAGTTTCTTTGCCTTTACCGACGACATAGCCGAACGTACCCCATACCGGCGTGCCTCGTAACTGGCCGCAGCCACTACACCACGCAAATCGGCATGCCCCACTGCCACCGGTTTCCCCTTCAGTTCTGGATGGTCGCGTTGCTCAATAGAAGCATAAAAGGCATCCATGTCGATATGAATAATCTTACGTCCGTCTGACATACATTTCCTCTCTTTCCCGCAAATTTAGCGAAAGTTTTTTGCGTCCTCGTAAAATCATTTGTACTTTTGCTTGTTAGTGTTTAAAATAGAAAACTTATGATGAAAGACGAAATAAAAAAAGCCTGCGAAGTGATGCAGAAGGGTGGAGTTATTTTATATCCAACCGATACAGTGTGGGGAATAGGCTGTGATGCAACCAACGAAGAAGCTGTAAAAAGAGTATACGAAATCAAACACCGTGCGGACAGCAAGGCAATGCTCGTATTGGTAGACAGTCCGGTGAAGGTAGATTTTTATGTACGTGACGTTCCTTCGGTAGCCTGGGACTTAATTGAACTGACCACAAAACCGCTGACTATTATTTATGATAATGCACGTAATCTGGCTCCCAACTTAATAGCAGAAGACGGCAGTGTAGGCATCCGAAGAAGAGTTCTCCAAACAGCTTTGTTTCCGTTTCCGAAAAGCAATCGTCTCGACATCTGCCAACATCAGCGGACAACCGGCACCGGCTGTATTCAGTGAAATTACAGAAGAAATCAAACAAGCCGTAGACTATGTAGTGGACTTCCGACGTGAAGAGACCGGACACCCCAAACCTTCAAGCATCATCAAACTGGGCAAGGGAGGAGAAATCAAAATTATCCGGGAATAAAAGGCAAGAGTATGGAATCCATTCAAGAAAAAAAGACATTGCTTCAGCGATTTATTGTCTGGAGAAGCAAACATATCAAAGATAAACAGTTTATTTTAATCCTGAGCTTTCTGGTGGGTATCTTCACCGCTTTTGCTGCTTATGTTTTGAAATTCCTGGTAGAGTACATCAAAGAGTTTCTGACAGAAAATTTCGACTCAACAGGAGTAAACTGGTTGTATCTTGTATATCCGGTAGTCGGTATTTTTCTGACGAGTCTTTTTATCCGTAAAGTGGTACGCGATGACATCAGTCATGGGGTGACCAAAATTCTTTATGCCATCTCACGGAAACAGAGTCGTATCAAACGCCATAACATCTGGTCGTCTGTATGCGCATCAGCCATCACCATTGGATGTGGTGGTTCGGTCGGTGCCGAAGCTCCGATTGTACTGACAGGTTCTGCCATCGGTTCCAATCTGGGTAGTATCTTCCGTATGGATCACCGTACACTGATGCTACTTGTAGGATGTGGTGCGGCAGGTGCTGTATCGGGTATCTTCAAAGCTCCTATTGCAGGATTGGTCTTCACCCTCGAAGTACTGATGATTGACCTTACCATGGCCTCGCTGCTTCCACTGCTGATTACCAGTGTCACAGCTGCATCGGTTTCCTATCTGCTCACCGGTACGGAAGCAATGTTCCAGTTTCATCTGGATTATCCTTTTGCACTGGAACGTATTCCTTATGCTATTGCCTTAGGTATATTCTGCGGATTGGTAGCCTGGTATTTCACCCGCTCCATGAACTGGATAGAAAACATTTTCCGCCGTTACAGCAATCCTTATATCAAGTTCTTGATAGGTGGTGCAATGCTGAGTGTATTGATTTTCCTGTTTCCTCCACTATACGGTGAAGGATACGATACCATTTCACTCCTGCTGAACGGAACCACAAATGCTGAATGGGAAACCGTAATGAACAACTCACTATTCTACGGCAGCAGCAGTTTGCTGGTTTTATACCTTATACTTATCATCCTGTTCAAAGTATTTGCCTCCAGTGCGACCAATGGAGGTGGCGGATGTGGTGGTATCTTTGCACCAAGTTTGTTTTTAGGCTGTATTGCCGGGTTTGTCTTTTCACATGTATGTAATGAGTTCCATATAGGTAATGTGTTCATTCCCGAAAAGAACTTTGCACTGATGGGAATGGCAGGACTGATGTCAGGAGTCATGCATGCACCGCTGACCGGAATCTTCCTGATTGCCGAACTCACCGGAGGATACCAGCTCTTCCTCCCGCTGATGATTGTATCAGTCAGTGCCTATCTTACCATCATTGTTTTTGAGCCTCACAGTATCTACTCCATGCGTCTGGCTAAAAAAGGAGAACTGATTACACATCATAAAGACAAAGCGGTACTGACTTTGATGAATATAGAAAGTATCGTAGAAACAGACTTTCTGAAAGTTCATCCTAACATGGACTTGGGAGAAATGGTAAAAGTGATTTCAAAATCAAATCGTAACCTATTCCCCGTTGTCGATACTCAGGATCATTTGATTGGTATTGTAGTATTGGATGATATCCGAAACATCATGTTCCGACAAGAATTATACCATCGCTTTTATGTAGAACGTTTCATGAATCTTCCACCGGCACGTATTATCAATACAGACTCCATGGAAGTAATCATGAAAAAGTTCGATGATACTCAAGCATGGAACTTACCGGTAGTAGATGAAGAAGACAAGTACATTGGTTTCGTTTCGAAATCGAAAATGCTGAACACATACCGTCAGGTCTTGGTAGATTTTTCAACTGAATAAATACAAAAGACATACATATGAATAAGAAAGACTTAAGAATTGTATACATGGGTACTCCCGAATTTGCCGTAGAGAGTTTGAAGCGGCTGGTAGAAGGAGGATATAATATAGTAGGAGTTATCACCATGCCCGACAAACCAATGGGACGTCATGGCAGTGTGCTCCAGCCTAGTCCGGTAAAACAGTATGCCGTATCACAAGGTTTGAAAGTGCTTCAGCCGGAAAAGTTGAAAGACGAACAGTTCTTAGCCGAGCTTCGTGAACTGAAAGCCGACTTGCAGATTGTGGTGGCATTCCGTATGCTTCCCGAAGTAGTCTGGAATATGCCTCCTATGGGAACTTTCAATCTTCATGCTTCTCTATTACCACAATACAGAGGAGCTGCTCCCATCAACTGGGCGGTCATCAACGGAGATACAGAAACTGGAATTACAACATTTTTCCTGAAGCATGAAATTGATACAGGTGAAATCATCGATCAGGTACGGGTACCTATAGCAGATACAGATAACGTAGAAATTGTATACAACCGCCTGATGATGTTAGGAGGAGATTTGGTACTAAAGACTGTAGATGCCATTCTGGACGGTAACGTAAAGACAACTCCGCAAGAAGAACTGGCTCAAATAGAAGAACTGCGTCCGGCTCCTAAAATATTTAAAGAGACCTGTCGCATAGACTGGACGCAAGGAGTAAAGAAGGTATACGATTTCGTACGAGGATTGTCTCCCTACCCTGCTGCATGGACAGAGCTTCACCAAGGAGAACAAGCACCGGTAATGCTGAAGATATTCGAAACAGAAAAACAATATTGCTCACACAACTATCAACCCGGCAGTATCGATACAGATAAAAAAACTTACTTCCGTATTGCTACTACAGACGGATATCTGAATATACGTTCCTTACAGTTAGCAGGAAAGAAACGAATGGAAGTTACCGACTTCTTGCGAGGATATCGCTTCGACGATTCTACTTATGTAAAATAAACACTCTTCTATAAAAACAAAGACCCGGTAGTGACGGACAACCAATGTCGGTCCTACCGGGATTTTCATTAATATATAATTTTAAAAAGAGTGCATTACAGAAGAAACGGTCAAAGGTTTTATAATCATTCTATCCATCGCTTGCCGTTTCACTATACATTGTGCATGCGAGCCAGATTCGTCATAATATAGAATCTTAAATCCTTTAATTTCCGTATCAGGATATTTTTCATCTATACTCGCTAAAGTATACGAAGCAATTCCCCAGCCTCTGGTATCCCAATCAGGCAAATCTCCTTCAGCATTATGACGGAACTCTACCGGAAGTATTCCATTTTCATCAGGTACACTTTCTTCCGTCAGTACCAGACTGATGCGATGCGGCTTTCCCGATGTAGAAGATGCGAGCGTAAACTGAATATTCAGATGCTCTTTAGTCACAGAAGCTACAGCAATATGCACAGGGTCATCTCCATATATATCTTCTTCACCATTTCTTATATCATCTACGTTTTTAGTCAGAACCTTATAGAGTTCTACTATCTGAACAGAAGCAGGAGTACTTTCGTTATTTCGTTTCTCACCTTCATAAAACTGAACTCCAGCCAATACACGTTGCCCGACTGAGTCTGCTTTTTCAACAATAAACCAGTTCGGATTAGTAGGCTTTAACAAGCCGTAAGAGTCCGATTCAAAAGTCAGATTAGTGCCCACTTCCGTAACTGTACCCAACGTAGAATAAAATCCTTCCGGCTCATCATCATTCAAACAAGATGAAAGGAAAATACTCCCTAATACAAGGGACATGCAATGCATTTGTTTTAGAAGTTTCATTATACACTTTCTTTTTTAGTTTCATCTCTTAAATACAAGAAAAGAAAGTTCACTGCATGCCTGTTTGTTAAAATACATTAATAAAAAAAAGTAATAAATCAGATGCAGTAAATTTACCTCATCTTCATTTTAAGAATAAAAACAGAGAATAAAACCGGATATGACAGAAGAAGAGTTGGCGTTACAATGTAAGCGAGCAGATAACAAAGCCCGCAAGCTTCTTTATGAGCGTTACGGCGGTCAGCTGATGGCTATTTGTCTCCGTTATTCCGGCGATAGAGAAAGTGCAGAAGATATTCTGCACGACGGATTTTTACGCATCTTTCAATCAATTGGACAATTTACCTATCAGGGCGAAGGCTCCTTAAAGGCCTGGCTATCCAAAGTAATGGTAAATGAAGCACTGGGGTTTCTCAGGAAACGCAATACCCAGATGCAGCAAGAGGTATTGATGGAAGAAGTACCCGATCAGGAAACCAATGAAAACGAAAATTCAATAAACGAAATTCCTCCCTCTGTTCTCATGAAATTTATCAGAGAATTACCGGAAGGATACCGAATGGTATTAAACTTATATATTTTCGAGAACAAGAGTCACAAAGAAATAGCTTCTTTATTAGGCATTGCAGAACATACCTCATCGTCACAGTTCTACCGTGCCAAAAGTTTATTGCAAAAAAGAATTAACGAATATAGAAAACAAATAGCACAATGAAGAAAGAGGACAAATGGATTCAGGATATACGTAAAAGCTTGGAAGACTATTCCGAACCGCTTCCCTCTCATCTATGGGAAGAGTTGGAAAAAGAATTGCCTGCTCCCAAGGTTATTCCAATGTGGCGCAGATGGCAAACAGCAGCTGCAGCAGCAGTACTGGTACTGGCTGTTTCTTCATTGACAGTTTGGTTCTGGTCTTCTCCTTCGGCACAATATATACAACAGATACCTGTCGCATCACAGGAAGTACAACCTCATACTGTAAATGAAAGTTCACTTCCTCAGGTCACGGTAAAAGAAGTTACACCTTCCGAAGCGCATGAGTACCTTGCCCAAGGACAAATAAAGAAAACAACAGACGAAGTATCATCACAAGCCTATGCTACTACTTTGCCGGTTGAAGAAAAAGTTCCAGCACCTGCTATCATAAAAGAAGAAAGTGAAAAAACAGAAGAAAATAACATCACGAAAGCAGAAAAGGAAAATACAGAAGACACCAAGCAACTTCGCCAGCAGCGTATGGAAGCTGATAAAAGGCAAATGCAGAGAAATCAATATCTGGCATACGCACAATCCAAGGCTTCCAATAAACAGAAATGGTCTGTGGGTGTAACTGCAGGAAACACTCCTTATTCCACCTCTTCCTCTTTCGGAGGATTTGGACGTTTGGACACACGGGCCATGTCGCTCGAAACACTCAATCCGACCAACCGGGTAGAAGCTGCTTATAGTCAGGTTTTATTGAATAACAGAGAACAAGTCACTCAAACCGATATACGTCATCGCACTCCTGTCACAATAGGAGCTTCTGTAAAATGGAATCTGAATGACGACTGGGCCATTGAAAGTGGATTGAATTATACTTTACTGTCTTCCGAACTTCATTCGGGATCCCAATCGTACGTAGAAGAAGAACAAAAACTACATTATATTGGTATCCCTCTGAAAATACACCGTACCATCTGGCAAAACAAGCTGTTCAACTTCTATGCTTCTGCCGGAGGAATGGTAGAGAAATGTGTATCGGGGGAACAGGAAGTTACTTATGCATACGATACCAACAGCATAGAAAAAGAGACGAGATCGCTGGATATATCTCCTCTGCAATGGTCGGTAATGGCTGCTGTAGGAGCACAGGTAAATATAGTCAAACGATTCGGTATCTACATTGAACCTGGTATGGCTTATTACTTTGATGATGGAAGCGATGTAGAAACTATACGCAAGCAACACCCGTTCAACTTCAACCTGCAATTCGGATTGCGCTTCAGTTTATCGAAATAAAGCTGCTCTTTTAGATTCGTTTATATACAAATTCTCCCTTTATCTTTTGGCTACATCAGCCAATAGCATAAAGGGAGAATTCATTTCCGACAGAATGTACAATGTACATTCTGTCCGGTTAATATATCATCTTAACGGTCGGCTTTCAAGCGGTCTGCCATTGCTCTAGCCAATTCTTTAGCCTTCTGGCAGCTATCTGCCTTCATACTCTGCTTCATTTCTACAGGTTCACCCACCAATTCGAAATTCAGTTTCTGACTGCATTCACACAACTTCTTCACTGCAGCACTAGCCCATGTAAACGAGCCGAAATATCCCATATAACGGTTCTTCATCTCACGTGCAGCTACCTTACTCAGCAAAGCTTCCATCTCAGGATAAAGATTCATATTGTATGTAGTACAGCCTACAATCAATCCTTTATACTTGAAGATATCCGACAGAATAAACGAATGATGTGTATGTGACACATTATACATTACAATATTACGGATGCCCTGTGCGCTCAGTTCTTCGGCAATGGTCTCAGCCATTTCTTCTGTATTGCCATACATAGTACCGTAAGCAATCACTACTCCTTCTTCTGCTTCATAACGGCTCATCTTATCGTACATGTCTACTACCTTGGCAATATTTTCTTCCCATACCGGACCGTGAGTAGAACAAATCATCTTGATATCAAGACCGCTACATTTCTGCAAAGCCTTCTGTACCGGATTTCCGAATTTACCCACAATGTTTGAGTAGTAACGACGCATTTCGTTCCAATAAATATCTGTATTGATATCCTTATCGATACATCCGCCGTTCAATGCTCCAAAGCAGCCAAAGGCATCACCTGCAAACAAGATTCCTTCAGTAGAATCGAATGTAACCATTGTTTCCGGCCAGTGCACCATCGGAATCAGATAGAAGTTCAGTTTATGATGTCCTACGTTCAAAGAATCACCGTCGGCTACCACCAAACGCTCACCGGTTACCCCATAGTAACCTTCCACCATATCGAAAGTTTTCTTGTTACCTACCAATACAATATCGGGATAATGCTGCTTGATCAAAGCCAAAGAACCCGAATGATCCGGTTCCATGTGATTAATAATCAGGTAATCAATCTTTCTGTCTCCAATCACATTGCGGATTTTCTTCAGATACAGTTCAAAATAACAAACGTCTACCGTATCTACCAGAACCACTTTTTCTTCGTCTGCAATCAAATAAGAGTTATAAGATACGCCATAGGGCAACGGCCACAGATTTTCAAACAAATGTTTGTTACGGTCGTTTACACCAACATAATGTACATTACCTTTCAGTTTCATTGTTTTTTACTTACTAAATTAATACGTTATATTATTTTTACTACAAAACTTTCCCTGCCATGCATCGCGTTCCACCAAACGCTTCTTTACTTTATTTGTAAATTCATAATTCTTCAATCCCCAGTCTGGTGCGATAAGCAACTCTTTGGGCGACTGCGATACAAAGCGTTCCAGCACTATATCGGAACGTAAATGCTCAATATAGTCGATTACCAAATCGATGTACTCGTCTGCCGAATACAGATGAAATGAATCAGGCTCTTTGGCATATTCCAGCGCCATCCGCGTTCCCCGGATTAATTGAAGCTGATGCAACTTCAGGGTAGTAAGCGGAAGCTCCGACAAAGCCTCAGCCTGTGCCATCAGCTCTTCTTTACCTTCTCCGGGAAGTCCCAATATGACATGCCCTCCTGTCAATATCCCTCTCGAAGCCGTACGACGTACCGCATCGGCTGTACAGGCAAAATCGTGTCCTCTATTGATGCGACGTAATGTTTCATCATTCGTACTTTCGATGCCATATTCCACCAACAGAAAGGTCCGCTTATTCAGTTCAACCAGATAATCAAGCAAAGAATCGGGCATACAATCCGGACGAGTACCAATCACAATACCCACTACTCCTTCTACAGACAAAGCCTCTTCGTACATACGTTTCAACTCCTCCAGTTCGGCATAAGTATTGGTGTACGCCTGAAAATAAGCAAGATATTTCATCTCCGGATACTTGCGTGCAAAGAATGCTTTCCCCTCCTCCAACTGCTGTGATACGCTTTTCTCCGTACGGCAATAAGCCGGATTAAAAGTCTGGTTATTACAATAGGAACACCCGCCATATCCTTTCGAGCCATCTCTATTGGGACAGGTAAAACCGGCATTTACAGAAATCTTCTGTACCTTGAAAGGAAACATACGAGCCAAGAAGCCGGAAAAATCATTATATCGCCATTTCTTATCCATCCTATTGTATTTGCACCGCAAAGATAACATTTTTTGGTGGATACCAGATAATCAGACCATAGCGAATCATATAAAAAGTTATCCCTACAGGCAGAGTAATATAACCGGCGACGTTGTTCCCACAACCAACGACATCGAATACACAATCGGCGACGCTGTTTGTATATACGACGTCGCCGATTACAGAGTAAAACAAAATGTAAGTAATAAGAGAGTTATAATACTATCACATCAAGATTTGAAGCAACTGCTTCATTCTCTATATACCCTTACCTGTTGGCGGAATTCTGCCAATGAATCATTTCTTTATTCTATTTTCAATATTGCACTGTTAATACTTCTATCTATATTATTGGATTCACGAGAGGTTTTCTTACCAAAATCGAAAGTATAAGCTAATTTTACATAAGCAGTTTGCTGGTATATACGGCTTGTGCTCACTTGATTGTACCGATAAACTCCATAATCGGCATATTCCCGGTAATGGACATGTTTGGTAAACGGATTTTCCGTACCAGCTTCAGCCATCCAGTTCTGTCCGCTATAGCGGACAGAAAGTCCGTAGGATACAGGCATTTTTCTGAATACTAACGTCTGCTCGTCAAGTAACTTTTCGGCACTCCGGGCATATAAGTTCACAGAGAAAGACCGGATAAAATAGTTTACATCAATCGAAGCAGATAAATTGTCCTGCGACAAACCAGACTTGCTGGGTACATACATATATCCATATTTCACACCAACATTCGTCTGCAAATTTTCCGATATACGGCTAGATACCGACAATTCCACATTAGCAGTATTGAACGAATGGTCCGAAACGTAACTGCTTATCAGTTTGTCCCCCTCTATAAAATAAGCGGACGACACGCTATGCCTGTTCATCGTATACCATGCCCGACACTGCAAACCTAGCAAAGTGTGAAGTTGCCCCGCATACATTGCAAACCAATTGTATAAGGCGGTATTGTCCAAATAAGGATTTCCGCGCTTTATCTGATACAAATCCACAGTCTGACTGGAAGTATTCAGGTAACTGATATCTGGCTGATTATTCCCAAACGAAAAACCGGCACCCGCCCATTGTTTGGAGTCTGGTACATAACGCACCCACGAATTGACACGTAGATTCCATGCGTTTGACAACTCCTGACCGTGTAGTTTATAGGTAAGACACGATGCACCGGGACTGAGCATCAGTATCCATTTTTTACCAAACTGGTGTGTGTAATCGAATTGAAAGAGCGTTTCTCCCTTCCACAAATGCTGCCACGAAGCATGGTCACTACCATAGAGCGATGAAGTAATATTATGGAAATAAGTAACCCGACTATACAAAGAATTGGCGGCATCAGGCTGGAACAAATGAGCAACCTGAGCATCGAAAGCATACAAATCCTCGTCCACATCCGAAAGAGATTGTAAACCTTCCTCACTGTAAGTCCGCCTATAACCATTCTGTGTATAGCCGCCATTCAAGCGGACTTTAAGCTGATGCGCAGGATTCAGGTAGAAGATCCCGTTCAGGTTTACCGACGAACGCATACTTTCACTTTCTTTGCTGCCGGCAGATTCCGTATGATGAATATCGTAACCTTCGTAATCCAAAATACCCCACTGTTTGTCGTGCGGTGTAGCGTCACGAACCACCGAAACGGAAGCGGAAAGACTGCGTTTCTTGTTGTCATTACTCACTTTCAACTGAGCATATTGTTGATTATTGCAATAATCGGTTCCGCTCTGTTCCGATTGTCTGCCGATGACATAATCGGGAAAAGACAAATCTTCTCGTTTTCCAGTCGTTACCCCATCGTAACCGCTCATTGTATATCCGCTCCAAAAAGCATAGTTGGTATTACCGCAGGAAAGTTTAGCACCAAAATTGTAATCCCCTTTCAAATAGCCGACATTCTGACTGCCATCCAGCGTAACATATCCACCGGTACTATAGGTCTTGGTAATATAATTCACGGAAGCTGCGTCACCGGCAAACTTTCCGTTCGTGGGAAGTACGTAATACTCCACCCGCTCAATGTCCTTAGGCCGCAAGTTCTGTACTTCACGCGCATCGGCTTCCACTCCGTTGATATAGAGAGTAGCACTTCCAGTCATAGACGACACAGTCTTGTTCTTCCTGTCTACAGTCAATCCCGGTATCATCAGGTTGTACAACAGGTCGTAACCGGAAAAGGAATGCTTCACTTGAGTTTTGTTGGGAAGAACGAGCAAATGGTCTTTCTTTTGAATGAATGAACTTCCGGTCACAGTCACTCCTTCCAGCATGATATTGTCCGCTTTCAACGCCATAGTAGGAAGAGTATAGGATTTATCGGACATTTCAAAACGTAGAAAAATTTTAATGAATCCAACACTGCTTACCGCCAATACATAATCACCCGTTTTCAAGCTTTCTACCCGAAATTTACCCATCCCATCAGTTATCGTACCTCCGACATGTATTGAATCTACCGACAAGACCTGTACTGTAGCACCCCAAATAGGTTCACCAGACTCATCCGTTATGCTACCACTTAAAATATTTTGAGCTAAAAGAGAATAAGTGCACAAAAAAAACACTACCGGAAGTAGTGTTAGCTTCAAATTTCCCATAAATACTATTTTATTACATAAGATTATGTATAAGAATAAAGATATACATACCCGTTGGCGGAATTCCGCCAACGGGTTAATCTTATTTGTTTTTCTTAGCCCTTGCCACTTCAATCAGAAATGACACAATCAGTCCGGCACCTCCACCCAACAAGACACAAGCTCCGTAAATAATCGATACGGTCTCACCTACACGCGAAGAATAAGAATCGGAGAAATACTCCGGCTGAGTACCGACAACCAAAGCATAACCTGCCAATAAGCCTAAGCCAAGTCCTACCAGCAAACATCCCAAACGTAATCCGGAACTAGAAGCTGGCAAATGAAAAGCCGGCAACTTTCCTTCTTTCAACGATTCGGCGTCCAACTTATCTGCCAGTTTTTCAATCATCAGAATGCGTTCACGACGTCCTGCAAACAATTCAAACAATTTATAAATTACTCCAAATACGATTGCCACATTGGCTACTACCATCAATTCTTCCATAATATCATATTTTAGTTCTACATTTTTTTGTTTCTTTGCCCCTTTAGACGCAAAAAACAGAAAGAGGTTACAAGATAAAAATATTTTCTTCCGCTTGTAACCTTTTATTTTGTTTCTGCGTCTAAAAAGACAAATGAAAACAGACGAACTACATATTATAACCCAAATACTGGCAGGAAAGACAGGAGAGTTTGCCTATTTCCTCGATACCTACGGCACGCAGGTCTTTTCCCTCATAGTCCGTATGGTAGGTTCGGAGGAAGATGCAGAAGAGCTGACTCAGGATACTTTCATGAAGGCTTTCGAGCATCTGTCTTCGTTCAATGGAAACAGCAGCTTCTCCACCTGGATTTATCGCATAGCCTACAACACAGCACTGTCTGCCTTAAGAAAAAAGCAGACGGAAGTACTGACTTTCGACGATAAATTATGGAATACCGTTTCGGAAACAGAAATAGACGAGGCCTTGGACGATGAGACAGAAGAGAATCTGGAGAAATTACGGAATATACTGGAACTGCTTCCTCCCGATGAAAGAGCTTTATTGACTTTATTCTATGAAGAAGAAAAAACCATTGCGGAGATTGCACATATACTGAATCAAAGCGAAGGAAACATTAAAGTCAAACTACATCGCTTGCGAAAAAAACTATATGTATTAATGAAAACAAAAGACTAAGAGATATGACTGAAAAAGACAAAGGAATAAAAAAAGCTTTGCAGCAACAACCTACTTACCGGCTGTCCAGCAATTTTACATACCGTATGATGCTACGGATAGAGGAAGAGGCCCGCTTAAAAGAGAAACGGATGGAACTCCGAATGCGGATAGCATTAATACTGACGGTGATAGCGGCAATCGGCTGTATCGGATGGCTTTATGGAAAAACCATGCTGAATGCACTGCGTACTTCCACATCGCATCTTTTGGAGCACATCTCACTGGACTTTTACCTTCCCATAGCTGGTGCTTTGGTGTTGCTCTTCTTCTTCAACCGATGGTTACGCAAGAAATACGGTCATCTACTGACATAAAGGTCTTATTCTAAAATACATCTAAAACGAAATCACCCTTATCACAGTTTTCTGCGGTAAGGGTGATTCCGTTTTAATATAAAGACTAATTGTATCTGTCTGATATAGAAATTATTCCTGAGCAAAACGTTTTGCCTGTTCTTCAATCAAAGCTGCATCATCAAAATAATTGATTTTCATAGCCTGACGTACTTCACTCATAGTTTGTGCTGCAGCTTCACGCGCTACTTCACAACCTTTCTTCAGCATATCGTACACAGCAGGAATATCTTTTGCAAACTCTTTACGGCGTTCGCGTATCGGAGTCAATTCTTCCTGCATGATGGCAGCCAGGAACTTCTTCACCTTCATGTCACCCAAACCACCACGAGTATAGTGCGCCTTGAGTTCATCCAAGTTAGGATATTCCGGCAAGTAACGGCCGAAATGTTCCGGACGACAGAATGCATCCAAATAAGTAAACACACAGTTTCCTTCCAGTTTACCCGGATCGCTTACCTTGATGTGTGTAGGATCGGTATACATGCTCTTTACTTTCTTTTCTACTTC
>ERZ791573.761-NODE-761-length-15705-cov-2.536805_pt1 | contig 15705 bp, 16 predicted proteins | sample MGYA00509971_ERZ791573 | MGnify/ENA primary metagenome ERZ791573 (study PRJEB30046, sample SAMN00791921) | human gut metagenome | study: EMG produced TPA metagenomics assembly of the A metagenome-wide association study of gut microbiota in type 2...
AATCCAACGGACTTAGTTCAGGCCTTGTGTAAACTAGCTTCATCAACTTCCGAGGCAGCGTAAAAGTTGTAAAGTGCTGTTATTTAGAAAGGATGAAGTACCATGAAATCTGGATTAATTCTTGCAGGTGAACCCATGGGTCTCTTGATTGCTCAAAGTGAAGGTTCCCTTGACAGTGTAAGTGGTTATGATTTGGCCGTTGCTGGCGCAGAATTCAACGTCGCTGTCGGGGTAGCCCGTCTGGGTCACCGCGTTACTTACATGACGAAACTGGGCAAAGATCCTTTTGGTCAGCGAATTATCCATGTACTAAATGAAAATAAAATCGGCAATGAATTCGTCGCCTGGAGTGATACGAAAAAGACAGGGTTCATGCTGAAAGGCCGTGTCAGTCAGGGCGATCCGGATATTTTTTATTTCCGTGCTGGCTCGGCTGCCTCTACGTTATCCGTCGAAGATGTTGAAAAAATCCGCTTCGATGAATACAGCCACATCCATTTGACAGGGATTTTACCGGCCCTCAGTGAATCGACGCGGGCTGCTGTCAACTTAATGTTCGATAAGGCTCGTCAGGCAGGTTTACTGATTACCTTCGATCCCAATTTACGGCCTCAGCTCTGGCCCAGTCAGGATGTCATGATTCAGTCCATTAATGACATGGCGTCCAAAGCTGACATCGTTCTGCCTGGAACAGCTGAAGGAAAAATTCTCATGGGCAGTGATGATCCGAAAAAAATCAACGCTTTCTATCGTAACCTGGGAGCCAAAGCCGTTATTACGAAAGTCGGCAGCCAAGGCGCTTATGTAACGACAGCTACCGAAGAGTATCTCGTTCCCGGCTTTAAAGTCGATAAAGTCATCGATACGGTCGGTGCCGGCGATGGTTTCGCAGCCGGGGTCATTACGGCATTGATGGAAGGGCTTCCCTTGAAAGAAGCTGTACGCCGCGGCAATGCCATCGGAGCCATCCAGGTTACCAGCCGGGGAGACAACGAAGGTCTCCCCTATCCGGATCAGTTAAAAGCGTTTATGGAAAAATAGGAGGCAGCCATGATTAGCGATAATATGAAGAAAATATTTGAAATCGGACTGGTTCCGCTCATCGTCTTAGAAGATGCACAAGACGCAGTCCCCTTTGGTCAAGCTTTAGTCCGTGGGGGAATCCCGATTGCTGAAGTTACCTTCCGTACGGATGCCTGCCTGGACATCATCTGCGCTATGAAGACCATTCCCGGACTCATCGTCGGAGCTGGCACGGTACATAATGTAGCACAAGCGCAAGCCGCTGTAGAAGCAGGTGCTGAATTCATCATTACGCCGGCCTATAATCCTCAGGTCACACAGTGGTGTATCGAAAACCATATTGATATCATGCCGGGAACCGTATCTCCAGCCGACATCGAAGCGGCTAATGGGTTAGGACTGGAAGTTTGCAAATTCTTCCCAGCTGGAGCCTATGGCGGTCCGAAAACTTTAAAAGCCCTTGCCGGTCCTTTTGCTGCCATGAAATTCATTCCAACTGGCGGCGTAAATTACGACAACATGAATGAATATCTGGATTTACCGAATGTCGCAGCTGTCGGTGGCAGTTTCATCACCCCTTCTGATTTAGTCAAGGCTAAAGATTGGGATGCCATCGCAGCACACTGCCAAAAAATCGTCCGTCACATGCTGGATTTCACACTCGGTCACGTAGGTCTGCATGTACCTGGCAGAGCAGATGCTGAAGCCGTAACCGACGGTCTGTGCCGATTAATGGCTCAGGACAAAATTCCTGGTGCCGACAATTTCTTTGCAGGACCTATCGCCGAAATCTGCGACCATGAAATGCCCGGTACGAACGGCCACATCTGCATTGATACACGCGATATGCCCCGCGCCTTAGCTTTCTATCAACGGCAGGGAATCGCTTTGGATGAAGACCATTGCTATCGCGACGAAAAAGGAAATATTAAAGTCGCCTTCTTAAAAGAAACAGTAGGCGGTTTCTCCATTCATCTGCGCAGAAAATAAAAAATCCCCTGATGCTATCCCTACAGCATGATAGTATCAGGGGATTTTTTATTTTGTCAGGGAAATTATGCCCCGGCAACTTCTTTATTTTTGTTCAACATGATGTGCAAGACTTCACAATCGGTCTGCTGCATCCCATTGGAGGCTAAAAGACCTACGTTGCGGATACATTCATCAGCCGTATCGGCGACGAGTCCATCCGTACCTTCTACGCGGATACCGGCTAAGGCCATAAGGACTGAACGATAAGCGATTTCTGCTGCCGAAGCAACTTTCATGGCACAGCTATCGGCAGCGCCATCGCAGACCATGCCGACAATGCCACCATTCATGGACGAAATGGCTTTGCAAATAGTCTGATAGGGCGTCTTGCGGTCAAGGAGCCAGGCCATGCCGGCCGCTGCCCCCATGGCAGCCGTAACGGTCGCGCAGAAAGCAGACAGCTTGGGCAAATAGCTGTGAGCATAGATAGCTACCATACTGGCCAAAGCCAGGGCCCGGACGCGTTCTTCGCCAGAGGCTTTGATATGGTCAGCGACAACCGTTACCGGCTCGGACACGGTAATCCCTTGGTTGCCAGAACCGGAATTGGTCATAGCCGGACAAGCAGCTCCACCCATGCGGGCATCCGAAGCAGCTACCGTGCGGACTTGGATTTCACGGGCCAAATCGCCTGCCAGCAAGCCTTCTTTAATGTGTTTTTCCATGGTGCAGCCAATGCGCAGGCCATATTTCCCGGTCAAACCTTCTTTAGACAAGGCATCATTCAAATTTTCTGCATTTTTGATGAACTGGATATTGGCAAGGGGAATGTTTTCAGCAAATTCCAAAATATCTTTGATCGAGAGGGACTGCAAAAAAGCAATTTTATCGGCTTCGCCATTATCACAGCTCGCTTGTTTTTCAAAAATGACCTGTCCATCTTTTTCGATTAAGACGACGTTCGTATGGCTATCGACGATGACGGCGCGGACATGATGGCTTTCTCCATAGACGTTGGCTTCCGAATAAAGGATATGTTTTGTCGTTTCATTGACACCAACGGTAACCTTGCCATCGGCTACCATTTGTTTCCCTTGGTCTACCACATCAGGCGTCAAGGATTTCAGGACCTGGAGGCCTGCATCAGCATCACCGCCCAGAGCCCCGACAGCAGCGGCAATAGCCAATCCTGGCATGCCGGTTCCAGGAACCATGACGCCCATCCCATTTTTCATCAAATTAGCGGAAACAAAGGCTTTGACAGATTGTACGGGTTCTCCCAATTCTTTCGCCGCCGTAGCCGCTGCAAAAGCCAGGGAAATCGGTTCCGTACATCCCGTAGCCGGTTTGATATCTTGCTTCATGATTTCAATCATTTTATTCCACATAGTACAGGTTTCCATTATTATCACTCCTAAAAAATCAATCTATGAAATCCGTTACAAGCTTACGAAAAAGCCAGGAATGGCGAGATAATTAGCAAGATGCCCGTTGCAATGATGAGATACAGCGAAACACCTTTCAGGTCATGCAGTCGCGGCACCCGATAGACGAGATAAGCCGGAATCAAGCAGCCAATCATGCCAAAAACAGGACTGCAGATAGAAGTAAAGCTCAAAACGGGAGCATTGAGAATAATGGCGCCCCACGACACGAGAACCGCAAAGACCAAGATGCCCAAAGAAACGGCACGGACATTAATCTTATCTTCCGGCATGATACGTTTCAAACAGTTCATGGCAATGCCACGGCAAGCTTCACGGAAGCCCAGAAAGACACCGAAGAAGGCCGTAACGACAGCAAAAATATTTAAAATCAAACTCATGATCTTAATGGAAGTGCCGGGAATCCCCTGGGCAGCCAATGCTAAAGCAGAAATATTGTTTTCATAAGCCATAACAGCCTGGTCATGGCCCATAGCCAAGTTGAACGAAATAGCATAGAAAAATACGGTGACAAAGAGCACGCCAAAAGCGATATTCATAGCCCGCAAAGCCTTGTACCGGGCGACTTCAATCGACTTATTATGGGAACGATAAGAAATAACCATTGGGCTCAAACTCTGCAAGAACAAAATAGATGTCAGCGTGAAGGGCAGCATGATGATGGTCTGCTTGATGAGATAGCCAAAATCGGGAAAGCTGCCTACATTCGCTAAATTCCAATGCTGAACCATAATGATGCCCAATACAGCTACGACACACAATTTCGTCAAGACCATCAGCGTCGAAATTTTGAAGAGTACTTTTTCACCACGAGATGCAATGGCGACAAGAGCACAGATAATGGCCAGCCCGTATAACGGATTTTTAGCCAGCGAATGATCTGTCACACCAAAGGTGACTAAGAAAGACGCACTGTCATTATTGATGGCTGTCGAATAGACAAAGACCCAGATAATGAGCATCAGGAAGTAGAGAAGGCCTAAGAACAAGCCCCAGTTCTTGCCCAGGTAATTGCCAATGACACTGGGATAATCTTCGCATCGTTCAGATTTTGCCAATGTATTAATGAATAATCGCTGGAAAAGATACATAGCCGGATAACCAATAATAGAAGATAGGAGATAAATCCAAATCCCTGCCAAGCCTACCTGTACCGGTAAAAATACGATGCCAGCACCGATAGCCATGCCGATACTCATAATGACCCAGCCCCAGTCGGTACTATCAAACTTTACAGCTTCTTTCCACTGTGCTTTGGTCATACCCGCTTTTTCCCATCGGGTCTGCTTTTCCTTTCCCAAAACGTGTCCTTTATCAGGACACTGTACTGTCTGTTCCATTCTATCAATCTCCTTTTATAGTGTAATCCCTTCATTCCACACAAGATACAGTCATTACGTATGGCTTGTATGCCCCTCTTTGTTGTTAATAAAATATTATCACAGTAATAATTATTTTGCAATATTTATCATTTTGTCTTTTTGTAATAAACATATATTGATAGTTGTTCTTTTGTAATGCACTTACAAAGTCAAAAAAATATCCTGCCAAAAACAAAATATTTTAGCAGGATATTTATATTTTCGTTATATTTAATTTCCTGTAAAATGACAATCCCAAATAAATATCAACCTCTCAGACCGCCTTTGGCGGCCAGCTCTCCTATGAATCGAGCCTTTCGTCCATTAACCGCTTCTTATAAATTTTCATGTTTTTCACCCCTGTACGTTATGATTTTCTTTCTTGATACGGTTCAAATAGCAGTAAAGGGAAAAACAGGCTGATTAGTGGCTAGTCGTTAGGTAATCCAGCGAATCGCAAATAAGGGAATATTCGTTACCCATTCCTGTTCCTGATAATCACTCATGGAAAATCGGATAGCTTTTGCTGGATGGTATTTTTCAACATAGGCCTTTAAGCTCTTGGATTGTAAATTCTGTTCCGCTTTAACTTCCAGTGGAATGACCTCTCTCCCTTTCTGAATCATGAAATCGATTTCATACCGATTACTGGGAGACGTAAAGTAATAAGGATTATACGATGTTTCAGAAAGTAGTTGCTGACAAACGTACTGCTCTGTCAAAGCCCCTTTAAACTCTACAAAAATATCGTTTCCATCCAGAAGGGAACGCACGTCCAATTCACTAATGGCCGCTAATAAGCCCACATCTAAGAAAAAAAGTTTATATGCGTTCTGTTCGGCATAGGCTTTGAGTGGCATGGCTGGTTTGGAAACACGATTCACCTTAGCAATCAATCCACAATCGACAAGCCATTCTATGGCAATTTCAAAATCTTTAGACCGTGCCCCTTTTTTTACCTGTCCAAAGAAAAATTTCTTATTTTCCTTTGCTAATTGAAGCGGGATGGCGTTCCATACCATTCGGACACGAGGAATCTCCGCTGTGATGATATGCTTACTAAAATCCGCTTCATATAGGGTAATCAAGTCATTTTGAATCTGCCGCACAGCACTATAATCAGACGTTTCTACAAAAGCGGCTACCGCTTCCGGCATACCACCGATATAATAATAATTCTTGAGCCATGTGACAAAACGGTCATGAAATACTTTCAGCATAGCCGGATCGCGCTGGTCCAATAAATCCGCTAAGCGCTCTTCATGGACAGCCCGTAAAAATTCATAAAAAGATAGCGGATACAATTGCATTGTCGTCACTTTTCCAACAGGGAATGAAATACCTTTATGCAAAGCAATCCCTAATAAAGAGCCGGCAGCTATTACAGGGTACTCCGGTGCATTTTCACAAAAATACTTTAACGCAGAAATCGCTTGTGGCGCTTCCTGGACTTCATCTAAAATAATCAAAGTTTCTTGAGGCCGGATACTTTCACCAGTTTCTACCTGAAAAGCTAATAAAATGCGGCGGATATCATAGTCTTGTTCAAAAATCTGCTGCATCCGTGGATTATTATCGAAGTTGATGTACACTACATTCTGAAAATATCGGCGTCCGAACTCTTTCATGAGCCAAGTCTTGCCAACTTGGCGAGCTCCTTTCAAAATCAACGGTTTCCGACGAGGCGCCGTTTTCCACTTTACCAATGATTTCATTAATTCTCTTTCCAAGATTCCACCCCCTAAACAGAAAGTCTTTTCCTTATTATAACATTTTTTCGCGCGACTTTTGTGTCTATCTCTACATTTTTCTGCGCGACTTTCGCGGTATTTACCACATTTTTCCGCACGACTTTTCATTCTTGCATAAAAAAATTCCCCGATGCCATCTAAATAATAGCTAGCATCAGGGAATTTTATATGTTATCAAGGAAATCAACCTCTCAGACCGCCTCAGGCGGCCAGCTCTCCTATGAGGCGAGCCTTTTTAGAAGCCCGCTTTGGACAGTTCGTCTTTCATGGCCCGGCGGTTCCGGTAGGTTTCACACCATTCTTGAGCGATTTTGCGGGCCAATTCCAGGACTTCAGGATAGGTGCTGAGTTTTTTCAAATAAACAATACAGAATCGTTTTGGTCGGATTTTGTCGATTCATAGTGCTCGATTTCCGCATCAATCCGTTCAAGTTTCCATTTCAAGGACGCCGGGTCATCGAAGTCATTATACAGCACCTCTTCGTAATAGCCATATAGCTCATTGCCCTTGTTTTTGATTGCATCCATCTGCTGTATAAACCATTGATGCAGCTTCGGCACGTCTTCCGGTTTGGCATGACCAATGATATCGGCCCAGTAAGCTCGACATTCATCCAGACAGAGCTGCTGGTCATCTTCATCTTCAAAAGATATATCCGCCACATTGGCCGCCATGATATTGACCAGTTCCAACGCTTCCATCGTACAAGAGCGCTTAATCAGCAGCGGTATGGTGCTGCTCAAAAAATCAAGGACCTTGTCAGCGAAAGCCTTACTGGCATTATATTCAATAGGTCGTAAGGAGCCAATACCCGGTCTATTTCGCGTTCATATCGATGCATTTCCTGAGCAGACGGTTTGCCCCTGGAAAAATCTAGTACGATTTTCTTCTGCAAATCCCGATTATCTTCGGCTAATTGAAAGACAAAGTTACGCAAATCTGACTCAGACAGGCGCTGCAAGATATCCTGCCACGATGCTTTTTTCTGTCCAGCATCAGCCGCTTCATCCAGTTCTTCGTCTTCAGCGGCCAGCAGTACGGCCCATGTGCTTGCAATATTCTCCCTGTTCGGCATAGGGACAGGTGCAGTCCATCCCTTCAACCTGGCCGTCTTCCAAATCGATAGTGACTTCATATATATCACTGCCATAGACGTCGGCCGTTATCTGCTTCTCCGTGCACTTCAGATTGGAGACGTCGCCTTCTTCGTAATAGCGTTCCCACGCTTGTAAATTTTAGATGAAAAGAAGTCTCTCCAATTCCCTAAATCCATTTTTCTCACCCCTGTGCGTTGTGATTTTCTTTCTTGATACGGTTCAAGTAGCGGTAAATCGTCGGTTCCGAAACGCCCAATATCTGGGCCAGGGCATAGACGCTGCCTTTGAGGACGAAGAGTCCGTTCTTGTAGAGGTCTTCGACGACGGCCAGGCGTTCTGCCTGGGATAGGCGTTTGGCCTCGGTCCCGTAAGGGGCCAGGGTCCGCTGGATGAGGTGCTGGATGGCATCGTCTACGGTCGGATACATGCTTTCTGAGATTTCGACGCTCAGGAAATGATCATCTTCCTTCTTGGAATCATCCTGGGGCATGCCGTCAATGTGTTTCCCAGGGTCCATCAAGATGAGGGCATCCAGTTGTTTCCGCACGTCCAGATAGCGCTGGACATCATAATTCAGGCAAAGGGCCCCAATGATATTATCCTCCTCATCATGAATAAAAAAAGTCGAAGACCGCAGGGTATGGCCGTTGACGCTCTTCCCGTAGTAATTGGTCATATATTCCTGGTCCCTTTTCTTACCGACCTGCATGAGTTTCAAAATAAAATCCGTCGCCGGAGCTCCCAGTTTGCGGCTGCTGATGTCGCCATTGGCAATGGCGATGACCGATTCATCGGGATAGCGCAGATCATGAAGGACGACTTCACAATCCTTCCCCAGGGCCGCTCCCAAAAAAGGCACGATACGTTTATACATCTCTAAAATAGTCATGACGTCACTCCCCCTATGTAGTATAAGAAAATTTTATCACAATGAGAATGTATAGGGCAAGAAAAAAGAGGCCACCCCATAAAGACAGCCTCTTTTTACGTTAATCGTAGGTTGTTCATCGTTTGTCGTACGGGATTAAAAATATCACCCCATCGCGATGACCGATGAACTACGAACGCAAAACGTTTAAGCGGCTAGCAGTTAGTGGTTAGCCGCTGGTTTTAAATTTAAAGCCATTTTCTACAAACTACAAACTCCGAACTCCAAACTAATACTTACACTTCTGCAATGACTTCGATTTCACAGAGGAAATGAGCCGGCAGTTCTTTGACGGCTACGCAGCTGCGGGCCGGTTTGCTGATGAAAGTTTTTTCGTAAATGGCGTTGAAAGCGGCAAAGTCTTTCATGTCATAGAGGAAGCACGTCGTCTTGACGACTTTCGAGAAGTCCGAACCGGCTGTTTCGAGGATAGCGGCAATATTTTTGACAGCCTGTTCCGTCTGGGCTTCAATACCTTCCTGGAGTTTACCCGTCTGCGGATCGACACCAGCCGTCCCGGAAATATACAACATACCATTCGATACCATAGCCTGCGAATAAGGACCGATGGCTTTCGGTGCATTAGGGGAAACAATTACGTTCATGGAAATACCTCCTGTAAGATAGCTTTATTTTTACTAATAAAATATTATCACGATAATAATTGATTTGCAAGTGTTATTTCGACATTTTTTATCCGAAAATGCGTCATAGCCCCCTTACAATGTTGACATATGTCATCTATAAATCTATAATAAAAAGCGTAAAGGAGGGGGTACTATGCCGAGACCACCGCGGTGCCGACGGGTCTGTTCGTTGCCTGTTTCGGCGGCTTTCGAGCCTATAGATGGCGCACAGTCAGACGATGTGATTGTCATGGGCATTGACGAATATGAAGTCATCCGCCTCATCGACTGGGTCGGCCTGACGCAGGAACAGTGTGCCGCTCAGATCAATGTGGCGCGCACGACGGTAACCGGTATTTACGATTCGGCCCGACACAAGTTGGCCGACGCCCTCATCCATGGCAAACGCCTCGTCATCGAAGGCGGCCATATCCAAGTTTGTGAACGTTCCGGCACGTGTTGCCATACCTGCTGCCGCGCCGGAAAAAATAACACAAAGGAGAATGATCCCAATGAGTGAAAATTGCACACACGACTGTTCCAGCTGCGGCAGCTCCTGCGCTGAACGCACACAGCCCCAGAGCCTGCAGGCTGCTCCTCATGCCGGCTCGCACATCAAGCATGTCATCGCTGTCGTCAGCGGCAAAGGCGGCGTCGGTAAATCCCTGGTAACGTCCCTCATGGCTGTTGAAATGCAGCGCCGCGGCTTCAAGACGGCTATCCTCGATGCCGATATCACGGGCCCGTCGATTCCGAAAGTCTTCGGCCTGACCGACCACGCTACGGGCGATGAAAACGGTATCTATCCGGTAACGACCAAGACGGGCATCAAGGTCATGTCCATGAACCTCCTGCTCGAAGACGCAGCGGCTCCTGTCGTATGGCGCGGCCCGGTCATTTCCGGTGCGGTAAAGCAGTTCTGGACCGATGTCATCTGGGGTGATATCGACTACATGTTCGTCGACATGCCGCCTGGAACGGGCGACGTCCCGCTGACGGTCTTCCAGTCCCTGCCCATGGACGGCATCCTGGTCGTCACATCGCCGCAGGAACTCGTTTCCATGATTGTCGAAAAAGCACTGAACATGTCGGAAATGATGCACGTCCCAGTCCTGGGCCTCATCGAAAACATGAGCTATTTTGAATGTCCTCATTGTCATGAAAAACTGTCCATCTTCGGCAAGAGCCACGTCGAAGAATCGGCACAGAAATATGATATCCCCCATACGGCCAAACTGCCGATCGACCCGGAATTCGCAGCCCACTGCGATAAAGGCGATATCGAAGGCTATGAAGCCAGCTATATGGCAGATACCGCTTCCTTCCTGGAAGGCGTGTTAGGGAAATAATAAAAAGGCGCTGTCGCACGAAGACAGCGCCTTTTCTTGTAGGGGCGCCCGCTCTGGGATATGTACGATTTCCTGCCCTGTTTGCTAGAAGAATCATCCAAATCCCTAACGGGTCGCCCACGTGGCGACCCCTACGCAGGCTTTTACTAAGAAATTCAACCTCTCCGGCCCTTTGGGCCACCCCTCCTATTAATAGGGCATGCGGGATTCCCACAACGGGCCGCCCTTTGGGACGGCCCCTACAAAGGCGCCCTTTAGGCCGCCTATTCTTCTGTTGTCGGGGGTTTATACTTCGGCGACATGGGGTTGGTCTGGGGCGTGAGGTTCTTCATGCGGCCCAGCTGGTCGCTCTTGTCGGAGAAGTAGGTGTGCAAGGTGAATTCGGCCATTTCCGACAGCGGTTCGTCGAGGAAGGCTTCGTAAAGTTCTTCGATTTCCGGGTTCTGCCAGCTGGCTTTGACGTCCGTTTCTTCGTCGCTCTTATAAATCGATGCCGTCCGGGCTTCCTGGACTTTCTTGACCTGCGGCAGTTTGACTTTCGGCTGGCCGCCGCCGCCGATGCAGCCACCGGGGCAGGCCATGACTTCGATGAAGGAATAATCTTCAAAGGAGTCGTTCTTGATGAGGTCGTCGATGAAGGCGCGGGCGTTGCCCAGGCCGCTGATGGCAGCGACGTGAAGGACGAAATGGCCGAAGATGACCGTTGCCTTCTTGACGCCCTGCAGGCCGCGGACCGGTTCAAAGGGGATGAAGTCCTTCGGTGCCGGACGACCCGTGAACATGTGGTAAGCCGTGCGGATAGCCGCTTCCATGACGCCGCCGGAGTTGCCGAAGATACGGCCGCCGCCGGAAGCTTCGCCAAAGGCCTTGTCGAACTGGCCGTCTTCGAGGTTGGCGAAATCGATGTTTTCGTCCTGGATCCACTGAGCCAGTTCTCGCGTCGTAATGCAGATATCCGTATCGCGGATTTCCGGTTCATCCCAGAAGAGGCCAGCTGCGCTCAGTTCAGGACGGCGGATTTCTGCTTTCTTGGCCGTGCACGGCGTGACGCAGACATTGACGATCTTCTTGGGGTCGATGTTCTTCTGCTGGGCGAAATAGGTCTTGATGACCGGGCTGAGGATGCTGATAGGACTCTTGGTCGACGACAGATGCTGGAGCAGGTCGGGGTAGAAGGTTTCGGCAAATTCGACCCAGGCCGGGCAGCAGCTGGTGAACTGCGGGATAGGAATTTCTTCGGACTGCAGGCGGTGCAGGAGTTCCGTTGCTTCTTCCATGATGGTCAGGTCGGCACCGAAATCGGTATCGAAGACATAGTCCGCACCGAGCGTACGCAGGGCAGCGACCATCTTCCCTTCGACAAAGGTACCGGGGTCCATGCCGAAGGCTTCGCCCAGGCCGACACGGACAGCCGGAGCGGTCTGGAAGATGACGATCTTTTCAGTGTCTTTCAGGGCCGCCTTGACCTTGTCGACATCGTTGACTTCGACGATGGCACCAAAGGGGCAGGCAGACGAACACTGGCCGCAGTGAACGCAGATGGGCATGTCGCCTGTACTGGACAGGGAATAGTAGTCCAACACAGTCTGTGTGTCGGCACAAGCCCGGCGACATAAGGTGCAGTTCTTACACTTCGTCACATCAAATTGAACGGCACAGTTGTGTTCATCAATGGGAACACGACGGTCAATTTTTTCAAAACGGGAATGAAATTCAGGCATATGCAGATACTCCTTTTCGGTCAGAAATTCAGTAAGTTTGAAAATCAGTAACTATGTAACATTTTATCACAAACTTCATTACCTATAGGATAATACAAAGTGGCATGGATTTCCATTACTTTTGTGTAATTCATCTGCCTATTTTTCCATAATTTCTATGCTTTTTTGTAATATTTAAGAAAAATCGCCGTAATCTATGATTTTAAGTCTTCTAACTCACACCATCTTTCGGTCAGCGTATCGACTTTATCCTGCGTTTCCTTCTGCTCGGCCAGCAGGGATTCGACTTCTTCGTAATTGCTCCCGGCGGCGGCAATAGCCGCATTGAGGCCTTTGAGCATGGCTTCGTAGCGCGGCAGTTCTTCCGTGATGCGCCGCAATTCTTCTTCCTGCCGCGACGTCAGGCCGGCTTTTGCTTTGGTAGGCGTAATATTCGTTTTAGTAATAGAAGGTGAAACGGGCTTTTCGCTTTTCTTTTCTTGGTGATGGCTGTATTTTTCTTCCAAGTATTCACTATAGTCACCGTAAAAGCGGTCCCATGTCCCCTTTTCTAATGTGAAAAGTTTATCAACCACCCGGTCCAGGAAGTAGCGGTCATGGGATACGACGAGGACGACGCCCTGGAAGGTATCGAGGTAGCGTTCGAGGACGGTCAGGGTCGGGATGTCCAGGTCGTTCGTCGGTTCATCCAGGAGGAGGACGTTGGGCTGGTCCATGAGCAGGCGCAGCAGGTACAGGCGCCGCCGTTCGCCGCCGCTCAGCTTGGCAATGTAGGTATACTGCATTTCTTCAGTGAACAGGAACTGGTCCAGCAGGCGCGTCGCCGAAATGCGCTGGCCGAACTGGTTGGTCACGAAATGGCCGTGTTCCTGGACGTAGTCGATGACCCGCATGCCTTCGTCGAACTGGGGCAGCTGCTGGGTAAAGAAGCCGAAGCGCACGGTCTGCCCGATAGTGACCGTCCCTTCCGTCGGCGCCAGCTGGCCGGCCAGGACTTTGAGCAGTGTCGACTTGCCGACGCCGTTCTCGCCGATGATGCCGATGCGGTCGTGCTTGACGACGTGATAGGTCACGTGCTGGAACAAGGGATGGGCCGGGTCGTAGCCGAAGGCCATGTCGTCGATGTCGATGATGGTCTTACCCAGGCGGACGGACGTATCGAACATTTCCACTTCGCCGATAGGTTTGCCCGCTTCGATGGCGCAGAGCTGTTCATACCGTTCCTTACGGGCTTTCTGCTTCGACGACCGGGCCTGGGCGCCGCGCTGGATCCAGGCCTTTTCACGGCGGATGAGGTTGCGCCGCTTGGCTTCGCTCGCTTCTTCCCGTTCGAGCCGGGCCTGGCGCTGTTCCAGGTACTGGCCGTAATTGCCAGTATAAGTATAGACATGCCCCCGGTCGAGTTCGATCATGGAATCGGCAACGCAGTCCAGGAAATAGCGGTCATGCGTACTGAGCAGGATGGCGGCCTTGCTGTCGCGCAGGTATTCTTCGAGCCACATGATGGTCTTGTCGTCGAGATAGTTCGTCGGTTCGTCCATGATGAGCAGGTCGCAGGGCATGATCAGGGCCCGGGCCAGTCCCAGGCGCTTGCGCTGGCCGCCGGACAATTCGTCGACGGACTGGGAAAAATTGGAAATGCCCAACTTACTGAGAATGATCTTGGCATGGGCTTCCAGTTCCCACGCCTGCTGTTCGTCCATTTCGGCACTGAGGGCGACGACGGCTGCATCGTCATCGCGCTGGACCGCTTCTTCATAGCGCTGGAGGAGCTTCATGACCGGCAGGTCGCCGTCGAGGACGCTTTCCAAGACCGTATGGCCCGGCACGAACTGCGGTTCCTGCGGCAGGTAATGGATGCGCGCCTTGGGATTGCGCCAGATCGTGCCGCTGTCGGTGTCGGTCAGGCCGGCAATGATTTTCAGGAGCGTCGTCTTGCCGGCGCCGTTAAGGCCGATGAGGCCCAGTTTCTGGCCGCCGTCGATGGCAAAGGTCACGTCGTCGAAGAGGACGCGCAGGCCATAGGATTTCTTTACATTTTCTACTGTCAATATATTCATTATATGCTTCATCACTTTCTTGGTGTATTTTCTTTTACCCTAGCACATCCACCGGGAATATGCAAGACAGTCCCCTCTTGCCAGGTCCCGCAAGGGGTGTACAATAAAAGTATAGCTTATTTTACCAAAAGGATGTGATGGATTGTGAAAGAAGTCAAAGAAAAGAAGAAACCGATTTTATTCTATTATATCGTCGCTTTGGCTGTCATTTTCATGTTCAACGCCATCGCCCGGCCTTATTATGATTCGAAGAGTGTCAAACAGGTCGATTACGGGACGTTCATGAACATGACGGAAGACGCAAAGATCGCCGACGTCCAAATCGAAGAGAACCAGATTCTCTTCAAGGACAAGGACGGCAACGAAGTGTTGGAACCCATCTATATCTCTGCTCCCGAGTTCCAGGTGCTGGATAACGCCAATCATCCGGATGCCAAACTGGGTAAGGACAACAACCGTCAGGCTGCTTCCTTGTACGACATGATACCGGCTGTTCCGCAGAACGCCAAACCTTTCGGCGAATGGAACAAGGCAAAGATTATGGTATACAAAGGTACTGTAGTTCACGGACAGAACGATGAAAACGTACTGGAATATCACTTGTGGACTAAGCAATGGACTGAAATGTTGCAGGCAAGCAAGTTCAGCGAAGAGAAGTGGCCCTTGGCTTTCGAACTGTTGAACAACTGCGGTGGTGAAAACCACGAAGGCTTTATCGGTGTACAGGATCATGGCGACGATGTTTGGTATCGCAACATCCGTGTAAAGGTTCTCGACTAATTCCTTTTAAAAAGATAGTACTATGAGAATCAAACATATGATGATTTTGTCAGCACTGTGCTTATCCATGATGGCCACAAGCTGCAGCAGCCACAGCACGGAAACGGCGCCGGAAACGACGAAAAAGGAAGTAGCCATCCAGCTCTACTCTGTAAGAGACTTGGTGAAGGACGGCAGTAACCTCGACCAGATTCTGAAGGATTTGGCTGATATGGGCTATACCAGTGTGGAGGCCGCCAACTACAATGACGGTAAGTTCTACGGCAAGACTCCCCAGGAGTTCAAACAGATGGTGGAAAAGAGCGGTATGACCGTGCTTTCTTCGCACACTACCCACGGGTTGTCGGACGAGGAACTGGCTTCGGGCGACTTTACGGAAGCCTTGAAATGGTGGGATCAGTGCATTGCTGCCCATAAGGAGGCCGGTATGGAGTATATCGTGACTCCGTATCTCTCCGTTCCCAAGACATTGAAAGACTTGCAGACCTACTGCGACTATTACAATGAAGTGGGCAAGCGCTGCCAGGCTGCCGGTTTGAAATACGGTTACCACAATCATGCCCATGAATTCCAGAAAGTGGAAGACAAGGA
>ERZ791573.779-NODE-779-length-15484-cov-20.916262_pt1 | contig 15484 bp, 13 predicted proteins | sample MGYA00509971_ERZ791573 | MGnify/ENA primary metagenome ERZ791573 (study PRJEB30046, sample SAMN00791921) | human gut metagenome | study: EMG produced TPA metagenomics assembly of the A metagenome-wide association study of gut microbiota in type 2...
TTTCGCGCAGGTTCTTACGGTCTTCGTCGGAGAACTTGTGTTCCTTGTACTCGTCAAGTTTCTGCTCCTTGCGGATAAAGTGCGGCACGAGGCTGACATTGCCTTCACCGTCTTTCTTAAAGGAAAGGCGGGCGTCCAGTTCAAAAGCCTCGCCGCCAAACTTGGGCGACACTTTTACCAAATCGGATTTGCCGTAATTGAGCATTTTGGTAAGGTCGCCGGACTTTTCAAGGTCATCGCGTTTCACACCCCATTTCTCTTCCAACTCCTGCCAGTTGATTTTGCTCTCGTCGATGGGCTGGTAGCCCCGTCTGCCTTGCGTCTGTTGTTGCGGGCTTTCCTGCTTCTTTTCCATTTCTTCCTGTTTTTGGGTTTCTTTGGGTTGCTCTTCCTGCTTTTGTTCCGTCTTTCCGGCGGTCTGTTCTTCCTTTACCTGCTTCTCGTAGCCGGAGGTGTCCACCTTGTGGGGCGCAAGCAGTTCCTTGTTGGCTTCGGGGTCTTTCAGCAGGTCTTTCATCACCTCCATCAGTTTGTCGGCTTGGTCTGCCGCGACACGGTAGAAACCGAAGCGGCTGGGTTCCTTGCACTGCCGGAAGAAGTTTTTGAAGAAGTTGTCCAGCACATCGCCGTGGCGGTCGAATTGCAGGAAACTCTGCGCGTTCTCCGCTTTCGCGGGGGTACGCTTGGGGGAACCGTCGGCATCCAGCCCGGCTACCACGCTGATTTCGCCCGTCTTCTCGTCACGGACTATCAGCACGTCCTTTTCTGTTGTTTTCTTTGCCATTTGAAAAATGTTTTAATGGGTTATTTTTGAAAGAAATTATGGATACGAGCCTTGTAGAAGGCGATATCTTCTTTTTTGAAGTCCTTTACGTGTCCGGAAAGGAACGTCAGCACGTCCTCCTCGCTGTAATAGGTCTTTTTGCCGAGCGTCTTGTACGGCAACGCGCCGATACTGCGGTAACGTTGCAAGGTGCGCTTGCTGATCTGGAGCAGCATACAGAGGTCTTGGTTGTCGAACATCCTGATACGTTCTATCGGATTCGGAGCTTTGCCGGACGGCTGCAAGGAGAGCAGTAGTTCGTCCTGACGGTCGATCCGTTCCATCAGTTTCTGCATCCAGCTCTCGAAATTGTTTCGGGTAAGCAGTTCCATACGTCACGTCCTCCTTCCTTTGGGTTTGCTGCCGCCCGTGCGCAGCGTATGGTTGCGTTTCAGTTCCGTAGGTGTTGCCGCATCTTCAACTATGGTGCAGTCCGCAAGCAGGCGGTCGATTTCAGACTGGCGGTAACGGCACTTGCCGCGCAACACCACATAGCCGATGCGATGCTCGCTGCGCATACGCTGGAGGGTGCGGGTACTCACATTCAGCAGGTGCGCTGCCTCACGGGTGGTGAGCAACCTGTCTGCGGATTTTTCCTTTCTTTCGCCGGAAACGGCACGCACATGTGCCGCTATCTCGGCTATCTGTTCCGTCAATGCGGTGAAGGCGGAACTTTCCATCGTTATTACTTTCATATTCAGTCCTTTCTTTTGGTGTCTGCGGCAAAATTCGGCAATAAACAAAAGGGGATTTAACAGCTCACTACGTGTCTCACGTAAGATTTTTATCGGAAATGGCTCCGTAACCCGGACAGACGGCGCAACATACAGCCTTTCAGCGGAAAACGATATGTGTTCACGGGGAAGGCGTTACCTTTGCGGCAAATCTGAAATGTTTTGAATATGGAAATTGTATCTATCGAGAAAAAGACCTTCGAGATGATGGTGGCGTCCTTCAACGCCCTCTCGGAGAAGGTTGCCGCCCTGAGGCGCAAAAGCGACGGCGGGCGGCTGGAAAGGTGGCTCACGGGCGAGGAGGTCTGCGGGCAGTTGAGAATCAGCCCGCGCACGTTGCAGACGTTGCGCGACAAGCGGCTTATCGGCTACTCGCAGATAAACCGACGGTTCTATTACAAGCCGGAAGAGGTCAGGCGGCTGATTCCGCTTATCGGTACGCTCTATCCCGGCAGCAGATAATCTTATTATTCACCCACTGAATCCAAAGTTATGATGAACGAGAACAACAATGTTTTTACACTGGAGGACGAGCCGGTTGCCACCGTGGTGCAGAATATGCGTAAAGGCTCTAAATGGCTCTCCGCATTTTTGGAAAGTTACCGTCCGCCGCTGGACGGGGAACGTTACCTGACGGACAGGGAGGTTGCGGAGCTGCTCCGTGTGAGCCGCCGTACCTTGCAGGAATACCGTAACAACAGGGTGTTGCCCTTTATCCTTTTAGGAGGGAAGGTGCTTTACCCCGAATCGGGATTGCGTGAACTGTTGGAGGCGAATTACCGCAAGCCGCTGGAATAAAGGAAGCATGAAAACGAAAAAAGGAAACGGACAGCCCCGATGGAGTTGTCCGTTTCCTTTCGTTCCGTCTATATGTATGTTCAGCAATACCAGGCATTTCCGTTCTGTATGAACATCACGTATGCCTGTCGTTTTTCCTTTGAGAGTGTTTTGCCTACCAGCCATGTGCGGAACACGTGCGTGCAGTAGGTGTTCAATCTGAAAGCAACGGGGATGATGATCTCAAGCGAGTAAACATCCGCATACAGACCGTTTTCAAGTTGAATGTAGCGGCATACCTCGTAGTCACTCAACACGTCCGCTTTGAGGATGGTTTTGATGGCGGCGTTCACTGCCGGGACACCCGTGTGGAACAGTCCGGCGATTTCTCCAGCAGTCATCCATACCTCGTTACCGGTTACGCTGACCGCCTTGTCTTCTATGATGATTATGTCACGTTTCATGGCTTCTCTGTTTTAGATGGTGCAACCTGCAAATTCCTCGACTTGGTTCAATCTCGCGGCAAGGTTCTCCATGTCTTGGTTGAGCTTCTCTTTGGTTATTTTCGCGTATATCTGCGTTGTCTTTATGCTCTTATGTCCCAGCATGGAACTTACCGTTTCAATGGGTACGCCGTTGGAGAGGAACACCGTCGTGGCTGCCGTGTGACGACTTTGATGCCATGTAATATGCTTGGTGATACCGCAACGCTTGGCGACGGCACGGATTCCGGCAAGGCACGTGTTGTAGTGGGGGACAGGAAAAATCCTGCCGTCCTCACACAGACCACGGTATTTGTCGATGATGCGCTTCGCTATGTCAAGCAGACGGATGTTGGACACCACGCCTGTCTTCTGGCGGTTGATGTTTATCCACTCGTGTTCGTCGAAGTAGGTGCGGATATTCTCTTCCGTCAGGTTGCGCATATCGGCGAACGACAAGCCCGTGAAGGCGCAGAACAGGTATAAATCGCGGTACAGTTCCTGTTTGGCGTTCTTCAGTTTACCTTCCATCAGCAGGCGGATTTCATCTTTCGTCAGAAAACTGCGGGTCGTTTCCTCCTTCTTGATTTCATACTCGCGGAACGGGTCGCGCGTGAGCCACTCGTTGTTGATGGCGATGAACACCATCGTCCGGAGTGGGCAGACATACAGCCACACGGTGTTGGTACAGCAGTGTTTGTCCGTGCGCAGGAACATTTCAAAATCGGAAATGAAAGCGGGTGTAAGCTCTTTCAGGGCAATGTCCTTCACATGGTAGCGGATGGTGAGAAACTCTTGCAGGTGCTTGTAAACAATCTTGTACTTGTCAAACGTGCCTTTGGCTTTCATGCCTGCCTCCACCTGCTTGGCATAGTCCTCGTTGTGTTGCCGGAACACCTGCAACAGCGTGTGGTAGCGGTGTTCCAGTCCGAGAAAGGCGTTTTTCACCTTTTCCGCAGTGACGAAGTTGTCACGCTCCATGATTTCCTGATAATGCTTGTTGATGCGCACGCGCATCTTGTCGAGCATACGGTTCGTTTCGAGTGCAGCCGTGCTTCTCCCCGTGACACGTCCTCCTTTGGTGTCCCACAGTTTGGGATCGACGGTCAGTTTGCAACTGAACTGCGTTTGGCTTCCGTCCACCGTGATGCGTCCCATGACGGGCACTGTCCCGTCCTTTTTCACTACCTGACGTTTGAGGTAGTAGATAACTGAAAATGTACTCTTCATCGTCCTTAATTTTTTTAGGTTCAAAATTAGTCGGTGAAGAATCCTTCGTCGGTACGCAAAACACGGAGGAACGGCGCAATCTTTTTTCCGTAACCGGATTTGTCGTGTGAGTTGTTAGTAACTCACTATATCACAATGCCTTGTTTTGCCATTCGTATCCATTTCGTCACCTATATGGTGTGGTTACGAACAAGTAACGTAGCGACGTCTTTACTTGGCTTCGGCAAGGATTGTGGTGGCGTTGGAGATAATCGGCAGCTTAAATGAAACCTCTGTAAATCAATTCTATTACTTCATTCTTCCGTATTCCACTTTTTTGTCGTAACTTTGTGGTATAAATTAATCGTTATTCCACTCGGTAACGTTTTCCCTTATATGGGCAACCAATATAGATTAACTGTTGACGACAAGGCATATTTCATAGACCTTCTTTTCTACAACCGCAGATTAAGATGTTTGGTGGCATTGAGCTGAAGTGGACTGAATTTCTGCCTGAATTATACTAAAAAAGAATGAATATGGAAAAGAGAGAATGTGATAGTCTCAATATAGGAGATAAGTCTATAGATTCAAAAATTGAAATTGTAGACAAAGACAGATTGTGCTATCTTGTTAAGGTGGAGAGCCGTGGGGCGTATGGAATAAGAACTATTTCAAAGCAACTGTTGAGCGAATATATTGAGTATTTCAAGACAAATCCTGACAGCACGTCTGCTGCTGCCAGAGAGGCATTGTGCGGTAAAACTAAACTTGACAAGTTTGAATATGGTTATACAGCAACATTGTCAACGATGGCTCAAATGGTATTGAGCAAATTAAAGGATGAAGGGGCGATGCAGGCAAAGAACACAGAGCCTGTTAAGCCTACATGTTCTGACGTTGACTTGATGGATGAAGAATATGGTTATATATCTGCCATAAAGACAAAGCCGTTCTTGATCTTAGGCGGCTTTTCCGGAACGGGCAAGAGTGTAGAAGTGAAACTTCTTGCTTTTGCAACTTGTCCTTGTGATGGATTTCTTAACACGTCTGAAACCTCTCCTGGCAACTATCTGTTGATCAGCGTAAAGCCTAACTGGCATGATGCAACTGATATTACAGGATTCCGTTCTTCGGTACAGAACAAATACTTTGTAACAGACTTCATGCGATTCTTGGTAAAAGCCAAGATGTATGAAGACAAGAACGTTCCGTTCTTTGTTTGTCTCGACGAGATGAACCTTGCTCCTGTTGAAGAATATTTCGCAGATTTCCTTAGTGTGATAGAGTCGCGCAAGCGCAAAGCTGACGGAAAAATTGTGACAGACCCTATTGTCCCTGCAAGTGTGTTCAACGAAAGGTATGCCGACGACTTTAATATCTTTATGGAAATGGGGTTGAAGCCCGCCAATGAAGATTGGTCGGCAGATGACATAAACGCTTTGGGCCAAAAAGAGAAGGAAGAAGCTTTTGTGCGCCAGGACATCGTTGACGAATTAAGACGTGAGGGGTTGACAATTCCTCAAAACGTCGTCATTGTCGGTACAGTAAATATGGATGACACCACAAACTCGTTTTCCCGCAAGGTGATTGACCGTGCTATGACCTTTGAAACTATTGTAGGTAATTTTGGCGAAGACTATTTTGATGGTGATCTCAGCTTTAACTATTTGGAGCATCCTCGTAATGGTGAGCTTTTTATAAGCGACGAGGTTCGTGCTCTTGAAATGTTGGATAAGGGCCGGTTTGAACTGTCAGATTCTGAGAAGAATGATATTCTGGCGTTTATCAACAATATTAATAAGGACATGGAAGGAACTCCCTTTAAGGTAAGCCACCGTATCATGAACGAGACAATTCTTCTTTATCACTCAAAGAAAGAGATTTACAAGCTCATGAATGATGGCGAGGACTTTGAGGACGGAGTGAACTTTGACACCGACCTGAACACGGTGTTTGACGACATTCTCATGCAGAAAGTGTTGCCGAGAATTGAAGGCGACTACGAGAAATGCAATAGCTGTCTGATGAAGCTGTCGGCCCGTTGTGCAGACAACGACTGGACCAAGAGCGAGGATAAGATTGAGTTTATGCTCAAACGCTTCGGTAGCGACAAGAGTGGATTCACAAGTTTCTGGAATTAAAACAAAAGATGTATGGACGTATTGGTTTTTGAATGTGACGACTACAAGCTGATCGTGAGCACAGGCAGCATTGAATATGCCTGGGCACGGTTTGCCCGTCGCGTTAAAGACGCTGCGCTTACATATTGCGACTATCGTTCTTCCAGAGAAGGAAAGCTGACGCTCTATTTTCCCTTCGGCGGCAATGAGGGGATGCAGACGTTGAATCCGGATGTGAAACATTCGGAATGGCTGAAGAAACATCCCGTGTTCTTTGAGACCTGCGAATATCAGTTTGCTGTTGAGCTGAAGAACATCTACGACACCTCACATGAGCGGTCGCTGCCCAAAGTGCGCCATCAGATAAAGAGCATCGGCGACGCTTTCAAGTTCTACAAAAACGGTGACCATTCGGGCATTCTCGTCGGCACCATTGATTTCTTAAACTCCCCCGGCAAGTTTAATTTCGCCTTTGAGTATAGAGACAAAGAAGGGGCTTTGGTGAAGCAAAGTATGGAGCTGTATGTGGCGTCGCCAAAGCTCGACACCAAGAACGACTTGCACGAGATAATAACCCTCATAAACGAAGAATATGAAAACTATGTCTTCGATTATCTCACGCTGACATTCAGCAGTTTCTCATTGAAGAAGGCGGAGCGCAACAACAGCATAATATGGTTGAGCATCTTCAAGAACGTGGTTGACGGTTATTTCAAGAACATCAAGTTCATCATATCACGTCCGAACAACAAGCCTGTACGCAAGACCTACAATGCCCGTCCTGCAAAGATCCGTCGTTGGAGCCAGCAAGAAGCGGAGAGGTTTGCCGACAGACGGGGAGACGGCGAGCTTTACCATTACCGCTATGAGGTGACGGAGAACTCGGCCAACACAAGGGAGAACCGCTTTGTGAAATACTCCCTGCGAGTGTTGGAAAAGAAGTTTGGTGAAGTGTTCAATGAGGTCAGCGGATTGTGCAAAGACATGGACGACAACGAGCGGAGGAGCCTGTATGAATATAAGGCAATGTTCAAGCGTCTGCGAGGCAACGTGTTCTTCAAAAAGGTCGGAGAGTTTGAAGGGTTTCGACAGGAAAGCGCAATATTGCAGCAGCGGATGGGTTACAGCCAGATTTACAAAGCGTGGCTCATGCTTAAAAACTCGCTCGACTTGGTGGAAGGCAAGACTGACATTGGCATGAAGAAGATTTGGGAGCTGTATGAGATTTGGTGCTTCCTGATCATGAAGCGGCTCGTTGCCAAGGTTCTCGGCATAGACCTGGCTGACAAGGAACGGGTGACAGAAAACAAGGGCGAGATGATTGACACGTTTGTCAACAGCGGCATGACCCACGAAGTGGTGTTCAAGGCCGACAACGGCGACGAGGTGAAGCTGGAATATCAGCACACCTACAACAGGCGTTCAAAGGATGAAATGAAGACCACAACGACAGAACAGCGTCCCGACATTGTTGTGTCTATAAGAAAGCCCGACGGGTTTACGCTCACTTACCTCTATGACGCAAAATATAGGGTGCAGGACGATGTGAACGACTGCGAGCTTGATGACGGCGCTGACATCGACATTGCCGACTATCCGTTGCCGGATGCCATCAACCAGATGCACCGCTACCGTGACGCCATTTATTACTCCATGAAGGAGGATGTGCGTCCGCGCGGAAAGGAAATCATCGGCGGATATATTCTCTTCCCAGGCAGAACGGAAGGCGATAAGATAGAAAACCGCTATTTCTATCAGAGCATAAAGAAGGTGAACATCGGCGCGTTTCCTTTGCTCCCGGCTGACGAAGAGCACAAGGCCGACTATGTGCAATGTGACCTGTTGGAAAGGCATCTGCGGGAAATTCTCCTGGAGAACAGCGTGATGGCACACATCAAAGACAGCGTTCCGCAAAAGGGCTTGAACTATAGCATTGCACCCGAAGACGAGAACACGCTTGTGCTTGTCGGCTATGTAAAGGACGAAAAGCATTGGAATGCCATTCTGAAGAATAAGATATATAATGTCCGTGCAGGAATGGTCAGCGGTTCGCTCCGGCTTATACCCGGCTTTGAACATAGCAAGTATGCTCTTCTGTATGACAGCAATGGACGCAAAGCTTTGTATGCGTTGTCAGAAAGTGGTCCGCGACTTGTTTCTAAGGAAGAACTGGTAAAAAAGAAGTTTGATGTCGGTCATGAGTTTTATCTTTGTTTTGACTTTAGGGATGATAAACCGATAGTGGAGTTTACAGATCCAAAATCAGGTCGTATAATGAAAGTACGCAAAAACTTGAATCCTCGGAAAAAAGAACCTTACTTTACCACGATGAGAGAGTTGCTGGAAAAATAAGAACTAACGTTAAATAATAAGTATTATGAGCATGAAAGTGAAATTTATCTTGACCTATGTAGCTGGAATAGTTACAGGTATTGTTTTGATTTTTGCTGTAGGCCTTTTTATGGCGAAATCAGTAGCAACATCTACATCAAACAAAGATGTTGTGATGTTTGAAAAGCCTCGCGGTGTTGTGCCTGGTAAGGTTTTTAAGGTTATGCAGGTGCTGCCTGATGGAAGCGCATTAGCTATGGTTGCCGATGTTCGAAGTGACAATTGGGGAATGGTAGTTTTCTTTGCAGGTGATGAAAGCACGTCTTATTATGACAGTCAAAAGATAAATGTGCCTAAAGGAAAAGTTGTAAAGCAAGTGGGAACTTACAGCTATATGACACAAAATGAAATGTACAAAACGGTGCCTGTTGTTGAAATAATGGCAGAGTAAATGGAAGATATAAAGCACACATATACGATACAATGGGTCGGTCCTCTTACATACGACGAATATAAGGAGTATGTAAATGGGACTGACACTATAGCATCGGGTTATTTCAATTTCTATTACTTTGAGGCTCGAAAAGATGCACGGTGTCGTTGGAGACGTTATGTAGGAATTCATAAACAGAACGATGGAATCGAGAAGAGGTTAAATACAAAACACGAACATTTTATTGAGTTTCTTGACTGCAAGGATTTGAGAATATGGATAGGCAGTTTTGCTGATACAAAGAATCAAAAAGCAGACCGTATAAAAATGGTAGGAAAATTGGGTTCATCCTATATATGGAGTGATAAAAACAGGAGTTTATATTGGTTCATCATAGGAAGTACGGCCTCCGAGCCGTACCACGAATCCTTTTCAGAGGTTGCTTAATTTGTATAGTTGTAGTGGTTGTTCTTCTATGTCTCAGTATTATTCTATCTGTAACTATTTGTTGATAATAGTAGCCTAAATATTTGCTTAAAGTACCAAATGACATAAAAACACGAAAAATATTTACAAAATATTGTTAGGAAAAACATTATTTTATATCTTTGCAATCGAAATTTATGTATTGCATATACAAGACACGATAAAAACTGTATTTATATAACATTTATAAAAGAGAAAGATCATGAAAAAAACTTTACTCCTTTTCTTTGCTGTATTGGCAACTATGCTCTGTGCTGTGACTGTAAAGGCACAGGAGATTCCAAATCCAGAACCAGTGCGCAACACGATGGCTGTCTACAACGATGTAGACAACACCGTGACACTTACTGGTAAGGCACCATCCTACACCGAGTATGACTGGGACTACACTTACACTAACTATCCACTCGATCACATTTCATTCATCTCAATCTTCCGCCACGAGCCTACCACTGAGTGGCCCACTACTGAGCTTGCACGCATAGATAATCCTGAAGTGGGCAAGGACATCTCTTATGTGGATGCAACTGTGGAGAAAGACAAGAAATATGAGTACAAGTTTATAGTAAATGTTGATGGTAAAGAGAGCTATGGAGCATTCATCTCTGCATGCACTGGCGTGACACCAGGCAAGTTGCAGGCGTTCAGCGCAAGTGTGGCATCGTCGACGGCAACAGCTACTGACCTTTCTGTTACAGCACCAGTTACCAGTGCCAGCGGAACACCACTCACCTCTACGATGAGCATCGTGATTCAGATAAGAGACATGTATAACTATGTGACAATACACACCATAGAGAATGTGCAACCTGGTGAAACCGTGACATGGCAACACACCGATATCGACCCTAACACCAACTGCCACTATGCAGCCTATGCACTCATTGGCACAGCTGGCAAGGGCGAAAGCTCTCAGGCTGACATATTCGTGGGACTTGACCGACCTGGTACACCACAAAATTTCGTTGCTACAGCTGATGGCTCTAAGGTGAACTTAACATGGGAGGCTCCAGCAATGGGCGAACGCGGAGGTCTCTATGACAACGCCACCTATACTTTGCGCATGAAATATAATGATGGCAAGGAGCAGACTGTAACAGAGGGCATTGAAGGTACATCTTATGTGTATAATGCCACAGGAGAAGAGGCAACCATGACATTCTCGCTCTATGCAGTAAACTCTGCTGGCGAATGTACAGTAGGTGCAGAGAGTGGACAGGTGACAGCAGGACAGGCTGCTTCATTGCCTTTCAAAGAGTCGTTTGTAAACGCAGGACTCGAACATAAGGGTTGGCAAAAAGCCACTACACAGAACGATGAGTACTACACCTATGATGCATGGTGCTTAAGTAGCGAGGCAACAATGTACTACCTTCTTAACGACGAATATATCAGAATCTTACCGCAAGACGATGACAATGGTTTCGCATCATGCAAGTTCTACGGCTACTCAGAAGACGGACAGACAGAAAGCCTAATCAGTCCGCGCATGGCTGTTGGCGAGACTAAGAATGTGAAGGTATCGTTCTACTACTGGAATACATTGGAAGATGCCAACAAGAGTGAAGTGAAACTCTATGTAAGTCGCGATGGTGGCGACTGGGAGAATGTACTCAGTACAAAACCTCTGACTGAGGGCATGCCCCAGTGGGAGCAGTATAGCAAAGTGTTGTCTATGGAAGGCACCACCGACTTGCGCATCAAGCTTGACGCTGTGCGCCACGACGGTCCGATTGTTAATATTAGCATCGATAACATCTGCGTTGAAGCCACTACCGAGACTGGCATCAGCTCTGTTACGACTGGAGACGACTGCCAGGCACACACCGACTACTTCACTATATCTGGCACACGCATCAATCGTCCTACTGCTCCTGGTACATACATCGTGCGCACCGGTAAGAGTGTGAAGAAGGTTGTGCTGAAATAATATGTATAGTAAGTCCCGAAGTGACGATATATGGCTCATCCGACATTTCGAGTGATGCATCAGGCCTTGTTCGGTTTTGTCGTCATAAATGTCCGCCCCGTTACCCAAAAGCAGATATCTGGTTCCTTTAAGGACCTTGCTTTGATGATGTTGTGCTCTATTATCATGAGGATAATATATTCAAACGAGGAAATCTGTCAAGGTGTTTGTAACTCATGAGTGGAGAACTTGTTGAAGATTCAGTTACCGAGAAAATCTCGCTAGTTCAACAGGAAATGTATAAGGTTCTAAATATAAACAAAAAAGGCATCAATGCTGAGCTTGGCCCGGCGCTGATGCCTTTGTTGTTGTGTTAGCCTCGGTGGAAGGAGGGGGTGAATGTTGCAGATTGGCTTTAACCTCCCATTCTCCATTTTCTGACGTGACTTTGAAAACAAGTTGTTTTCAGTCATTATCAGTCATTAGTCATTTTCAAAATTTTATGTTACGGCTATGAAAGTTAAGAATGCTGAGGCTGCGAGGGGGAGCATCTGAAATGTGGTCATTAAGGTCATTAGTCATTAGTCATTAAGAAAAAATGATGGATCATCAGAATAATACTGAGGATGGTTGTTTTCTATAAATTCAAAATAAGGCGAATCGTATTTCATGTTGTTGTTCTTTGGGTTACAAAGATACAATAATAGTTGAACACATGCGTGGTTTTTCATTTAGATTTAGTAACTTTTGATTTTTAGCACCTTAAAGTTACAACAATTTTCGCTAATCATCAAATTTTCATACACTTATATTTCGTCGAACTCACGTTATTTATATATCGGATATGTCAACGAAGCCAACAACTTTGCCGAGAGTCAAGTCGGTGGCGGTAGCGATACTAAGGATTGGGAGCGTGGTAAAGACGAATATGAGAAAGAGTGGATAATGATATGTTTGCGACAGGCGACTCGAATGGTAAAGCCCCCAAAAAGAAAAGGGCTGAGACGATAGCCTAAATCTTATTGGAAATAACAAGACGGTAAGATATAGGAATAGAGCACTAAACCATACAAGGACTCTTGTATGCTTTAGTTGCTCACATATTCCACAAATATCTTCTACTGAAGTGCCAAATCAATGTATTGTCCTTCTTTATATGTTTCAAATATTTTTATAATTAAATCTATCAATATGCTATTCTTATATTTTTCATTATTTTCCCAATCCCAACTGCGTCCATATCCACTGGCGACTTCCGTTTCAGAATAGTGATATTCAAAAACCTTTGAATCATTACGACAAGTTAAATTAGGGATAATATCCATAAGGATAGCCTTTATTAGTTTATTGGGGGCTTCTTCAAACTCAATGACAATATCTTTGTAATAATGTTCTATATCTCCTCTGTCCCCAACGCGCCAAAATGCTTCCATATAATCTTTGGCCGTCATATGGATAATACTGGAGATGTAACTTATTATTCTTTGGTCGTTTACTATAACTATGTCCTCATTCCTGTTCTCTATTGAGAAATTGTTTAACACATTAACCGTGATATATGATAAGACGGTGTTTATATTAAATGCGTTGCTTTTTGCCAATTCAATTCTAACAGATTTCCCCTTTTCCTCAAAATGTCTGCCAACAACCCGCTCTATCAGATTTACATCATTTTTATCAATAACATCAAAATCTTCTTTTGTAAACTCAAGTATAAAATTTGCATCTTCAATGGTTGTTGCTTTCCATATTACAGACAAAAAATCAGAGTGCTTCTTATAGTCTGCATATGAAAGCGCAACTTGTTTCCTCTTGACATCGATTCCATAAGGTGCGACATCAAATCCATATATGCTTTGAATATTGTTCCAATATGCCAATAATTTTCTTTCTGAGTCAAGACGTTCTCCAATGTTACAGTATTTTCTTTTTTCGATTGAATAATATTTCCTCAACCAAAGAATCTTTTCTCTTATGTCATTTTCTGTTAAGCATGGTGTAGAAATGATAATATCAACTATTGCATGACTACAATAACGAAGTCCTTGTAATATGTGTGAAGTATCAGCATTCACTCCTAGACCAAGCAATTCCTTCTTGATATCATCTTTTGAAGCAATGTCAAAACCATATTCTCTTGACTGGCTTAAAACAATTCTGTCGTGAAATGATAATTGATGAATAAAATCTTTAATCGTATCTGTTTCCCTTAAATTGTAAATGAATTGTCCAATAAAATAGCCTCTTTTCCCATCAGGAACAGAATCGATTATGAAGTTTCCTTTTGAATCGCAATTTTTCTTAATGATAACTAAGACTTTCCCAAGTAAAGACAATCCTTTGTCGATTTCAGCACTGAATATTTGCCCGCAGTCCACAATGTCATCTACACTTTTTATTTTAATTAACTGTTCAATTGTAAGAGGTACATTTTTATCCGCAAACATATGGAAAAAATTGTAGATTTGCCTCAAAGATCCTTTCGACAAAATTCCTTCTGCCGACTGATTGATTATCAAATTACGCTCTTCAGCATCGAAAATGTCTTTAAAGTCAAATATGAAATTTTCGTCATACTCCGAGTCGTACATATGCATACTGAACAAGGAACGATAATGCTCTTTTATAATCACTCGAATTTGTTCCAAACAATTTTCATGCACAAATTTATTACCTTCTATTATTTCTTTTAACGCTTTATAAATACCATGCTTTTGCCAATGATATTCATTGATGGTAATATCATTTATGACTTGTGGAATAATCTGCAAAATCGTTTTGACAATATCAACTTTTACTTTCTCTTGTACATAAGAGTCATTTCGGTAGAACTTTTCGGAGATATTTTTCGTAAAACTCCTTAAGCTATTGATGTCACATTTACATTTTAAAATATCAGAAATTTCTATATTTATCTCGCTTATTATGTCATCGTCAATAGACTGAAGTATTTTATGTTTTTGAAGAGAATCTATAAATTCTTTGTATATTTTAAGGAAATTGACTTTTCCTTTCTTTGATTCATTAGCAATGTTAGCAATATATGAATCAATTCCATCATGCATTTGTCTATTTATATGTTGTATACATTGGCTTTTAATTTCTTCAGGACATGAATCAAGTAATGAAGTGAACTCTGTCTTAGGGAGATAATGATTCCACAATTTCTTTTTCTTCTCTTCGTCAGTGAAATAACATTCAAACGTTCTTCTTTCATTAATAATTTTTTCCAGTTTGCTTCTTTTGTACTTACCAACACACTCTTTGGGCATTCTAAATTTTGGATTTAAATCTTCAGCAATTTCCAATAGTATGCTAATAGGAGCAAATGGTTGCAATGAAGGATGCTGTTTGACGATTTCTTTTGATGTTTCAAAATCAATAACATCAAACATATGTTTAATCGCTTCATGCTCATGTTCCTTATTACCATAATTCCCATTAAGAGTATGATAATAATCTATTTCACCACCTGCTGCATAAATTAGTTTTGATAATCCAAACAAAATAGCATTAGGCCCTTTTTCAGCAAATGCTTTACAATATTCATACAGTAATTTGTATCGAAATATGTCTGATTTTGACAAAATGCTAACTCTAACTTTGTTCTCTACAATTTCGTCAGATTTGTAACGATGACGGATTCGTTCCTTCTCTGTATAGAGAATAAAATTATTTTTGTTATAATATGTTAGAGCTAATTCTCTGTCCTTCTCAATATTATATTGTCTGACATTAAGTGCCTTTAGTTTACCATTTTGAAATGCAGGTTGGAACACGACAAGTTTATTTAATTTGGGCAGTTCCTTAAACGACTTATTATCTATATAGAAATTTTGAGTTGTTGCCGCAAATCTTTTATCGTACGACATTCCAAGATTGTTTGAAACGATATAACCAAACCCTTTTTCTATACTATAGAATTTGATGATACCTATAAATAATTGTTTCCCAAAAGGAAACCTAATGTTTGATGATTTTTTGTTGTATTCTGTCATATATCTTGACTTAGCAGACTTATGTTGGACTATAACATACCCAATACTTGCGTATGTCAGAAATTCGGCTCTACCGATATTGTCCGTGGATGAGAGGCCTGGCTGCTAGCCAAAATATCCTGCTACAACGGAATAGATAAAGAAACTTTTGTACCTTTGCATCATGGCAAAGAAAAGTA
>ERZ791573.782-NODE-782-length-15447-cov-9.001559_pt1 | contig 15447 bp, 10 predicted proteins | sample MGYA00509971_ERZ791573 | MGnify/ENA primary metagenome ERZ791573 (study PRJEB30046, sample SAMN00791921) | human gut metagenome | study: EMG produced TPA metagenomics assembly of the A metagenome-wide association study of gut microbiota in type 2...
AATCTGCCCAACAGGGGCAAGCACGTTGCCCATGATGGGCAAGCACGTTGCCCCAGTTGGGCAAGCAGCGTGCCCAATTTAATACAAACCATAAGATAAGCTACGGCTCGGCATAAGAAATAAATGTATTTATTTCGTTCTGCTCTCGCTTTCATTATCTTTAGATAAGATAAGCTGCGGCTCGGCATAAGAAATAAATACATTTATTTCGTTCTGCTTTCGCCTTGCATTATCTTTAGATAAGATAAGCTGCGGCTCGGCATAAGAAATAAATATATTTATTTCGTTCTGCTCTCGCCTTGCATTATCTTTGCACCAGATTATTAACCGTTGCTGAGCGGAGACGCTGGCGACACATTATTATATATGATATTATGTTTGAAGAAGAAAGAAAGAACCCGCTGAAGAAATATCTTCTGTTTGTATGTCTTGGCAATATCTGCCGGTCGCCGGCTGCCGAGGGAGTGATGAAGAGTATTGTGGCTGACGACCCCAGACTCGACGGTTTTGTGGAAATAGATTCCGCCGGCATCGGAGCCTGGCATACGGGGCAGCTGCCCGACAGCAGGATGAGGAAATGTGGCGCCAGCCGGGGATATGACTTCAGCAGCAGGGCACGACAGGTGAAGCCTCAGGATTTCGACCGCTTCGATTATGTCTTCGCTATGGATCATGAGAATGTTGCCGACCTCAATGGTGTGGCGCGCAATGCTGCCGACAGGAAGAAAATCCTTTGTCTTGCAGATTATCTCACCGACCACAGGGATTACCACACCGTGCCAGACCCATATTATGGGACGCAAAAGGATTTTGAAATTGCTCTCGACCTTATAGAGGATGCTTGTAAGGAGGTGGCGCGCCTTTTGGCAGAGGAGAAACTTTAGCAAAAAACGGTCATCAGGCTGTTTTTATGTAATACCGAGTATTCAATGCTTCACTCTTTTCTTTATCTTTGTCGTTTTGTCTCGCATATCGAAATAAATGTTACAAAATGTAAGGATAAAACAAATAGTGAAGCTTTTTATGTTATATTCCTTGATGTATGTCAAAGAAATCAATAAGTACATTAAAAAACTTGCCCAAACTATTGTGTGCGGACACAAAAGGTTGTATCTTTGCAACGTGTTCGGGAGAATACATTTTTTCATAGGTTAGTAGTTTGATAGATTTAAGGTAAAGATTATGTTATTAGATTTTAAGACGACTATGATGTTGATGGCAGTAGTCTTAGTAACACTGATTAGTTTTACTGGTTACAACCACAACTGATATCGTTAAAAAGAATTGTTTTCAGGAGGCCGGTTTGAGTGATCAAGTCGTCCTCTATTTTTTTTATATATACCCCTCAACCAGAGTTCGGGAATTCCATACGACCGGTTTGGGATTACCTCCCCAAATCTTATCCACATAAATTTATTTCTGTGTATCTGAATTAATTCCGTGTAGCCGCATCATCCGTGTGTACCTGCATTCATTTGGGTGCCCACATTATCTGTGTGCCCGCATCATTTGTCATCCGCAATGCGAGCCTTTCCCTCGTAAGTGGTGAGGTCGTCGCGGGTGTATCTGTATGTTTTGCTTGCCAATGACGAGGACTCGTCGAAATGGTTGGATTCCACATCGAAGATGCCGCACATCAGTTCGTAGGCAAGGTCGTTGGTGAAGAATGCGTCCTTGTTAGCCTTCAGAGCCTCTATGCGGTCGGGATGACACGCCATATATTCATCGGTGAAGCATACGAAAAGCGGTATGCGCACATCGCCGAAGCCGGCGAAGTTTGGCGAACGGTGTCTGTCTGGAATCGTGGCGTGGTCGCTGAAATATACCATCGCCTGCAGGTTCAGGCGTTTGCTGGCATATTCATAAAACTGCCGGAGCACGTCGTCGGTATATCTCAGAGAATTCTCGAAGTTCAAGACATTGTCCTGCACCCCCTGTTTTCCCCATACCGTGCGGTCGGCAGGGTAGCGGTTGAGGAAGTTGAAGTGGCTTCCCTTGAGATGCAGCACGAGGAAGTTGTTCTCCTCCGGGTCCAGCTCGTCGAGGAAATCCACCAGCGACTCATCGTATTGCACCTTTCCCAAGTCCTGCTTCGTCCATTTCGCCACCTCCGCCGTGTTTGCCACCAGTGTTATCGGTGTGTCGTTGGCTCCGAGATGTCCCTGATTGCTATACCAGTGAACGCGGTATCCCAGTTTGTGTGCGATGTCGATAACGGAGCAGGAGTCATAAAACTGTCTGCCGTTGTATTGGTTGTATTCCGTCAGTGCCTTTTCGAGCGACTGCACGGTGTGCATGGCACAGCTGTAGGAGTTGGGAAACAGCACGCAATGCTCCTTGTCCTCCGCCATGCCGCGCATCCAAGGCGTGGTGTCGTGGTCCATCTTCGTGAACGCACTCATATAGTCGCGCGATGCCGACTCTCCAATCACCATCATTATAGTGGAAGGCTTGCCGAAGGGCTTTCCCAAGGGTCTCACGTTGAGGTCTTTCAAGCGGCGTTCCATCTCGGTGACGTAGCGTTTGTCGTTGGCGGAATACTCCTTTATGTCCAGCCATAGCCTTACAATCCCCGACCTCTGGAACATTCCGCGCCGCGGTTTGAACATATACCATGCGAACACCAGAGCCGCCAGGGCAGCCACAGCGATGCGCCATGGTTCCAGAGCCACGCCAGACCGAATGTTCATCATCACCACACCTGCCAGCAGCGCCACTATAGCCACCAGCAGCAGCGCCACCTTCCACCAGGAGTACGACCGTGCGAATTCTATTATCTCGTTGGGGTGGGAGTCTTGCAGTATTTTCATGCCGTTGGCGTCGATACACGTGCCATAGAGCCTGTAGTATACTGCCAGCGACAGACTCACCATCAGCAGTGCCCATTCAGCTACAGCCACAATCATTCCTCCGCCCATCATGCCCACTGCGGCTGCCAGTCCGAAGACATATATGCCGCAAGCTATCTCACCGTAGTTCTCATAGTCAGGCGATTTCCTGCGGTTTGTCAGATGATAGAGCAGAGGGTATGTTGCAGCCCATGCCACGCCGGTGGCAGCCGCCATGGCGACGGGCAGATTCGGTCTGATGCCTATTATGGCGAGCGGAATCCATACCATCAGCGACGACAGGGCGAAGCGCCTTGTCTGCTGTCCGCGTGCGCTGTGGCTCATTCCGGCGTTGCATCCGTAGTATATACCGCAGCAGATTGCGAAGGTGATGATCATTCCGATGAATGCCATAAATATTTTCAGATATGTAGGGTCGTTAAGCATAAGAATGGTAGAATTTTGTTTATTGTTTGTTTCGCATGTCTCCGATATGCCGCTCGTCAACTCGTCAACTTGTCAACTCGTCTAACTAATCTCCTCGTCTCCTCGTCTCCTCGTCAACTTGTCAACTCGTAATACTTCATTTCCCTCTCAGCCTGCACATCAGATAGGGCACTCCGAGGCGCATGATGAATTTCAGTCGCTGCGGCATGGGAATCGTCTCCCACACCACGCTGATGTTGTCGCGCAGTCCCTTCGACCGGTGGCTGTTCGACACACCTCCCGTGTCGAATATCGCTATCGGCAGGTTCACGTATCTGAAGCGCGCCCCCTTCTGATAGAGTTCGATGAAGGATTTGAAGTCGGCAGACAACCTGTGCTTGATGTCGAAAGGAGTACTGATGAGGCTGTCGCGGCGTGTGAACACGCACTGGTGGCAGAATATCATGCGGTGGTATAGATAGTAGCTCTCGGGAGCCTTCTTTACGTTGCCGTCTTTCACCACGTCGCCATACACCACGTCGGCGTCGGCAAGAGGCTGGCAGAATACGCGTCGCAACACATCATCGGCGGCGAACACGTCGCCGGCGTTCATGAATATCACCCATTCTCCCGTTGCCATCCCCACGCCCTTGTTCATGGCATCGTAGATGCCGCGGTCAGGTTCGCTCACCCATGTCGTTATCGTTCCCGAATGGGCGTATCGCTTTATCGTGATGATGGTGTCGTCGGTAGACTTTCCGTCCACCACCACAATCTCCTTGTTGGGATAGTCCTGCATCTGCAGGTTGCCGAGAGTCTTCTCCAGCAGTGGTCCGGCGTTGAATGTAACGGTCACTATCGACACCTTCGGCAAGTTGTTTTCTGTCTTTGATGCTTGCTGCATTTTGCGTTTTTGTCTTTTGCGTGTTATATTGTAGGTGGAGCTTCTACCCAGTTGTCTCTCTGTCTCAGCGTTACAGCTGTCCGCTCTCCACGAGTCTCGCCACCCGTTCCGTCTCCTTGTCGTCGCCCTCAGGGTCATATTTCTTCGTGAGGCTCGCACCGAATGTCCATGCGAAAGCCTGATAGAATCCAGCCCTTATCGGACCGAGGAATGCCTTCACCAGCTGGTACGACGACGAGTTGCACTCTCTGTATACCAGTTTTATGAGCAGCTTTCCCTGCGTCAGCGTCAGCTTCTTCATCCTCGGCGTGTATTCCTTCTTGATACATGCCTCCACGAGCTTCATGTGCTGGTCCTTCGCCTTCTTGTTGGGCAGCGTCTGCAGATATTCGTATGTCTCTATGATGATATGGTTCACCTCCTTGGCTATCGGCAGCACCTTCTTCACGTTGTAAACCAGTCGGTTGTATCTCTGCCGTTGCTTTGGAGTCTTGAACACCTGTGGCGGATACACGTACACGTTGTTCAGTTCCACATATTGTATGCTGTCCTTTCCGTGTAGCACCTTTCCCACCTTCACCATCGGCACGAAGGTAGGGTTGTCCATATCCACCTCGCGGTCCTCCGGTTTCGTGTCGTTGCCGAACACGGGGTTCTGCGCCCTCGCCGTTGTCAGCGTGAGCATCATGACCATTATAGCCAATAATATGAAGTATGGTCTGTTCCTCATCATTGCGCAAAAGATATTATGTTCTTTCAGAGGCGCAGCTTCTTTCTGTTCTCAAACTTGTCGAGCAGTGCCACAGCCTTTCTTACAGTCTCTTCTTCGTCCCATCCCCTGCGCCTGGCATATCCGCGCACCACATATTCGTAGAGGTCGCGCCGGTGAGTGAAGCGCTTCAGGTTTTCAAGACATTGCTTGTCGCTGGGCCATCCGTCGCAGAAATGCGACCGGTTGGTGTCTATCATGTCGAAGTGGTAATTGCCGTCGGCATCGGTAGTATAGAGGAAGTTTGCCGAGTTCAGGTCGCCGTGCAACACTCCGTGACTGTGCATCAGCACGATATAGTCAATCACGGCATCGGTGAGCTTGCGGTCGAAGTCTTCCTTGTTCACAAGTTCCTGGAACACCTCCTTGCCCTTGCTCTCCTCGTATACGAAATATCCCACGGTGAATCTGCCGTGCTCATATTCCTCCATGTAAGCCACGGCGCGTGGCGAACTGACTCCACGCTTTCTGAACTCGTCGGCAAACAGGAATGCCCTCTTCGCCTTTGTCCTGCGGAAGTGTGTGTATATGATGCTCTGGATCCAATTCACCCGTTTGTATCGCTTGGCAATGAATGTCAGACCGTCGTGTTCGAGACGTCTCACATTGTTTCGCTTGTCTTTCAGCACCTCTCCCGTGTTGGTGCTGAACAGCGACGGTATGCTGTTGATGTAATCAGAATATTTCTTGTATCGTTCGGCTATTACTGTCTTCATGCTATCTTTTAGTGGTGGAACGTCTGCTGCCTTTTCCGGGCTTGCAGATGGGTACATACGCTGCAAAGGTACATATTTTTATACTTATGCCGCTTAAATTGTTCTGAAATAACTAATTTTGCAGCGTAATTGACGATATTGGGGCTGTCTGCCGCGGGCTACAGGCATAAATACCTGAGTATCATGGTGTCAACCGATACAAATGCGCCCCAAGAAGAAGGGGGATAATCATAAGAATGAAAATGAATAGAAGCAAGCAGTTTTTCTTGTCGTTGGCATGGCTGGTCAGTGTCCATGCCTTGATGTTGGTAGTTCTGACAGTATTCAGATTAGTGGAGCTGACGTGTCTCCATGGGATGATAACCGACCATGGGGCGAGTGTCGTCACGGCATTCGTCAAGGGTGTGTGGTTTGACAATGTGGTGGCATGCTACATTTCGGTGCTTCCTCTCGCCGTGACCCTCCTTGCCGCCGCCTTCGGATATGCCGGAAAGAAGCTGCGTAAGGGAGTGTGCTATTGGTATTTCGTGTTCTCAGCCATCGTGTTCATGGCATCGGCGGCAAACACACCCTATTTCGAGTATTTCTTCAAGAACATCAACTCCTCCATCTTCGAATGGTTCGGCTATGCCGCCACCACAGCAGGCATGGTGTTTCAGGAGAAATCGTATATCCTCCACATCTTCCTCTATTTCGTCTTCCTCGCCGCATATATCGTGGCGATGATATATATGCGCCGCTATTTCGACAGACGGATAGACCGCTGCAGCAGGGACGACCGCTTCGTGTTGCCGGTGGCGCTGCGCTTCATCGTTTCAGTATGTGTGGTGCTCCTCTGCCTCTTCGGCATCAGGGGCCGTATGGGCTACAACCCCATTAAAATCAGCCAGGCATACTATTGCGACGACCCGTTTCTCAACCAGCTCGGCATCAACCCCGCCTTCAACCTCCTTACCAGTGCTCTCGACGACATGCGCAAGGAGAACCGCGACCTGCATCTAATGCCCTATGCCGAGGCAGTGGGTCTTGCCCGCCAGTCGCTGGGCATAACGGGAGCGGTGGACAGCAGTTGCGTGATGCGCCGTGAGGTGGCTGCCGTGGGCGAACCGCGCCGCTGCAACGTGGTGGTGATACTCATGGAGTCGATGTCGGCGAGCCTGATGCAGACCTTCGGACAGCAGCAGCGCCTCACGCCGAATCTCGATTCGCTCTACGACCATTCCCTCGCCTTCACCCGTTGCTATAGTGCCGGAATACATACCAACCACGGTATGACAGCATCCTTATACTCCTTTCCGGCGCTCATGTTCCGTAATCTGATGAAGGGCACGGTGACGCCACACCGCAAGGGAGTGCCAACAGTGCTCAAGAAGTATGGCTACCACAATATGTTCTTCATGACCCACGAGGCACAGTATGACAACATGAAGGCGTTTTTCACCACCAACGGCTACGATGAGATTTACTCGCAGGAGAATTATCCTAAGAAGGAAATTGTGAACAGCTTCGGAGTGTCAGACCATTTCCTCTTCGACTATGCCCTGGGCACCATCAACAGCCGTGCCAAGAGTGGCAAACCGTTTCTTGCCACTCTCCTCACCATCAGCAACCATCCGCCATACGTGATACCTTCGTTCTTCAAGCCCAAGACGCATGACCCGGAGACGCAGATTGTGGAATATGCCGACTGGGCGGTGGGCGACTTCCTGCGCAAGGCGTCGCACGAACCATGGTATAAGAACACTATCTTCGTGATAATGGCAGACCACGGCAAACTCGTGGGCAAGGCTACCACCGAGGCTCCGGAATCCTACAACCACATACCGCTCATCATGTTCGGTCCCGGTGTGCCCACGATGCGCTACGACGGACTCGCCCAGCAGGTGGATGTGATGCCTACGCTGCTCTCTCTGCTCAATATGGGGTATGAGTATGACGGTTTCGGACAGGACCTCCTGCATACGTCCCGTCCTATGGTGTTCTATTCTGCTGACAATCAGATTATCGCCCGCGACGGCAAGCGTGTCTATGTGTACAATCCTAAGATGCAGAAGAACTTCTGCTATGTGGAGGATGCCCGTGGCACCCTGCATGAGACTCCTATGACCTCTGCCTTCAAGCCACTCCAGCGCTATGTCTTCTCGATGATACAGACGGCACAGTTCGTTTTGAAACGGCAGCAGTAGGTAATTACTCACCTGGATAAACCCATTCTGACCTCAAACCCATCCTAACCTTCCCAAAGGACAACCCATCCTAACCTTCCCAAAGGGAAGGAACAAGTTACTCAGAATACTGTCATCAGCCCCCACCTAGCCTCCCCCGAAGGGGAGGGACAGTAACTATTGCTATTGATAATCTATTGATAATCAGATGACTACAAACGACTATCATGCAGTCAAAGGTATCTGTCCCTCCCCTTCGGGGGAGGTTAGGTGGGGGCTGAAGTTCATTAGACGGAGTAATCTCTTCCTTCCCTTTGGGAAGGCTAGGATGGGTTATCCCTTTGGGAAGGCTAGGATGGGTTATCCCTTTGGGAAGGTTAGGATGGGTTGTTCTTTGGGTTTAGGTTAGGATGGGTTTATGTCATTATGGGCTTTAGCCCGAGAGGGGGCTGAAGTCAGCAGGAAAGCCTTTGTCTTGTCCTCCGATTTTCAGACAAAACTTGGATAAACAAGCCCTTCAGAAAAACCCACAAAAAAATCCCAGCCGCTATCTTGCGACTGGGATTTTTTAGATATTTCTGTCAGCGTGAAATCATTACTCCTGTGGGAGCATGATAACGCTCACGCTGTTCTTGCCGATGAAGTTGTCCTTAACATACTTAGCAACAGATGCTGGAGTGAGGGCGTTGACGAGCTTCTCGTAGTCAGTGTTGATGTCAACACCGTTCTCGTCCCATGTCTGGATAACGTTCATCCAGTAGCCGTTGGTCTTCAGACCATCCTCATAGCGTTTTACCATCAGGTCCTTGGTCTTGTTCAGCATGTCAGCGTCGATTGTAGAACCGAGCTTCTGCAGCTCCTCGCGCATGATCTGGATAGCGATGTCCTTCTTCTCAGGCTTAACAGGGCAGTAGCCGTAGATAGCGTTGAATGGAACGTCGCTGCCGAGGTTGGCGAAACCGCCTGCGTTAGCTGAGTATGCAGCGCTCTGCTCCTCGCGGATAGTCTTCAGATATACCATGTCGAGCACCTGTCCGGCTGCGTCGGCCTTGATAGAGTTGTCGAGAGTGAATGGCACGGTGTTGTTATACCAGAACATGTAGATGTTAGACTTAGGAGTCTCCATCTTGCGGTGGAATGTGTTGTCAACGGTGCCTGTAGCATACTTGGAGATCTTGTTGAAGTTCTCGTGAACGAACTTCTTGCCCTTCTTCACTGAAGGCAGAGAAGCGATGTAAGTCTCGATGTACTGACGGACGAGAGTCTCGTCGAAGTTACCTACGATAGTGAATGTGAAGTCAGCAGCGTTGGCTGTGCGCTCCTTGGCGATCTGCAGGATGCGGTCGTAGTTGGCGTTGTCGAGGTCTTTCTCTTCGAGAGAAATCTGACGGGCGTCGTGAGCGTGGAGAGTATAGGTTACAGAGTCCTGGAGAGCGCTCTCAGCAGAGAGAGACTTGTTCTTCAGGGCAGCGCGATACTGGTTGATGAGTGAGTTGAAAGCCTGCTCGTCTTTCTTGATGTTAGTGAAGTAGAGGTAGTTCATCTGGAACATTGTCTCCATATCCTTCGGTGTGCAGCTTCCGCTGACATACTCGTGGAGGTTAGTCAGAGACAGGTTCACGTTGGCGTTCTTGCCGGCGAGTACCTTCTGCAGCTCTGTGCTGCTGAAGTTTCCGAGTCCGCTGTAGCTTATCACGGCGTTGAACAGGTCGAGGTTAACTCTCTCCTTTGCATCGTAGAGAGACTTACCACCCTTTGAAGAACCGTTGAACAATACCTCACCCTCTTTCAGGTTAGTCTTCTTCAGCAATACACGTGCACCATTGCTCAGTGTCAGCTCCTTGTATCCGAACTTGGCATTCTCCTTCTCAGAAACGATCTTGCCAGCCTTTGGCTGCTCTGCAATGAGAGGCTCCTGCTTAACGTTGTCTACGTAAGCCTCGATCTTCTCTGCGCGGGCATCGTCGTAAGCCTTCTTCAAGCTTGCCTCTGTAGAATATACCATGCCTTCCTTCTCAGTTGTGGTGTTGTAGATTACAACGTTAGAGTCGCTGAGGCTGATGAGCTGCTTCATAGCCTCGTTTACCACATCTACAGGCAGCATCGGAGTGAGCTGCTGCATGATCTGGTAAGTCTGCTCGATAGAGAGCAGAGGCTCCTTCTCAAGATAGTTGCTTGCGCAAGCGCGGCCGAACACGTCGTTGTTGATCTTGTCGCGGTTGGTATACTGCTTCTCAAGGGCGCTCATGTAGTTTGCCTTGGCACGCTCATACTCAGTAGCGGTGAAGCCGAACTTGGCTGCACGCATAGCCTCGCGGGTCAGGGCAGCGAGAGCAGCCTCTGTCTGTCCGTCCTTTGGAGTGGCGTTGAATGTGAACGCATCCTTTGTCTTGGCGAAGATATAGTTGCCGGCATATCCGTAAGCGCTTACGAATGGGGCGTCAGCCTTCTGTGCTTCCTCCTGCAGACGTGCGTTCAGCATGGCAGAAGCCATGTCGGTAACGAAGTCCTCGATGAGGTATGGCAGATAGCCTTTCTGGTCTTCCGGAGTAGAGTCATACTTGAACATCAGCTCCACTGAGTTCATCTGCTCCTCCTTGTCCTTGTCAACGATGATGATTGGCTCAGCATTGTCTGGAACCTGCTCGTCAACGATAGGTGCCGGGTTTTCCGGGTTCTTGATGTCAGAGAACATCTCCTTGATCTTAGCCTCGGTGCGGTCTACGTCGATGTCACCAACCACGATGATAGCCTGGTTTGTAGGGTGATACCACTTCTCGTAGTAGTCGCGCAGAGCCTTAGGCTTGAAGTTGTCGATTACCGACATCAGACCGATAGGGTAGCGCTTGCCGTACTTGCTGCCAGGGTAGAGCTTCTCGAGGTTGCGCTCGAACATACGGCTGCTTGCCGATGTGCGCATACGCCACTCCTCGTGGATAACGCCGCGCTCCTGGTCGATTTCTTTAGGATCGAGAGTCAGGCTGTTGCTCCAGTCCTTTAGGATGAGCAGACAAGAGTCGAGGGCTGCGATGCCACGGTCTGTAGGAACATTGTTGATGTTGTATACAGTCTGGTCGATGGATGTGTAGGCATTCAGGTCGCCGCCGAACTGCACGCCGAGTGAACGGGTGTAGTCGATAACACCGTTGCCTGGGAAATTCTTTGTTCCGTTGAAGCACATGTGCTCAAGGAAGTGTGCCAGACCGCGCTGGTTCTCTTCCTCCTGGATAGAACCCACACGCTGGGCGATGTAGAAGTTCACACGCTTCTCTGGATAACCGTTGTGGCGCACGTAGTAAGTCAGTCCGTTTGCCAGTTTGCCTGTCCTTATTGCTGGATCGATAGGCAGGGGCTGCATCATTGGGTTGGCCTCCTGTGCGTTGATGCCCAGTGCGCCTGTGACAACCAATGCCGCAAACACTAAGATTTTTCTGATTTTCATGTTTATTATTGTTTAAAATTATTGTATGTCTTTCTTCGTAAAATATCCGGTAATGGTGGAAATAACTCCACAAAATTAGGAAATTTACAATTACCATACGATTTAAACCCTGATTTAACTACAGAAAAGCCTTGATATATAACCTATTTTAACATATTTGGCTGGCATTTAGTGGAATAGACCATCCGGTTTTGCCTGGATTCTAATCCAAATCGGTCATCAGGCAGTTGGTGTTTCAAGAAAATCCAAGTAAGTCCTGATGACAGATTGGGTTAAATCAAATTCCAAGCAATGCCTTATGACCGATTTGAGTTTAAAGACAAATCGCTCCCTTCCCTCTTCGGAGGTCAGGATGGATTGCCCCTCATCAATATTTGAAAGAGCTTCCGCCGAGGAACTCCCTGAGCAGCGAAGTGGGCGGTACCTGGCGGTTTGTGATAGGCTTGATGTATTTCAGGAACTTCAGCAGCCTGTATGCCTCACTGTATTCGTCACAGTTCTCTGGCACCTGCTCAAGCAGCGGCACCGCCTGCTGCTTTATCACTGCCAGCTCAAAGATCATCGCCGTGTTGAACATGGCGTCGGCATTCTCCTGGAACGGGAATATCCATTTGTTCTCGCCAGCCCTCACCGAAGGCCAGCGGTGTATTGTCTCCATGGCGTTCACGCCGCGGTATTTGTAGTCGCGGATGATGCGTCGGAGCAGACGGTTGTCGGTGGTAGGTACATAGTTGTGGCTGTCGAGCAATATGGTGGTGAATGCTGAGGCATAGACACGGAATATCTGTTCGTCGGGAATCTGTGCCGTCAGTTCCGGGTTCAGTGCATGGATGCCTTCCACCACGAGCACGTCGTTCTCGTGCATCTTCAGTTTCTTGCCGCTCTTCTCGCTGCGTCCCGTCTGGAAGTTGTATTTCGGCAGCTCTATCTCCTTGCCGTTGAATAGGTCGTTCATCTGCTGGTTGAGCAGCGGGATGTTGAGGGCGTAGAGACTCTCGTAGTCGTATTCGCCATTCTCGTCCTTCGGTGTGTGCTCACGGTCAACGAAATAGTCGTCGAGTGATATGGCGATAGGTTTTATGCCGTTGGTGAGGAGCTGTATTGAGAGTCGTTTGCACGACGTTGTCTTTCCGCTCGACGACGGTCCGGCGATGAGCACCATCTTCACCTTCTTCCTTGCGGCTATCTCGTCGGCGATATGCGCAATCTTCTTCTCCTGCAGAGCCTCAGAGAGGTTTATGAGGTCGGTGGTCATACCTTTGTCCACAGCCTCGTTCAGGTCGCCGATGGTGCGCAGACCGAGTATGTCCTGCCAGTGGTGGTGCTCCTTGAAGATATCGAACATCTTGTCCTGGTGTATCAGTTCGCCGAGCTGTCCCGGGTCTTTGAGCGACGGTATGCGCAGCAGCAGTCCGTCGAAATATTTCTCCAGTCCGAAGAGTTTCAGCTGCGACGTGTTGGTGAGCAGCGACCCATAGTAGTAGTCCTTGTATCCGTCTATATCATAATAGGTGGTGTATAGCGAACCGGTGCTTCTGAGCAGTTTCACCTTCGACTCCCTGCCCTCGAATACCTTTATCGCCTCCTCCGTGGTGCATTCGTGGCGGCGCAGCGGCAGTTTGGCGTCGATAATCTCCTGCATGCGCTGTCTGATTCTTGCTGCCACCTGTTCCGTCATTTCCTCGCCGATGATGAGGTCGCAGTAGTAGCCGTTAGACACCGGAATGTCTATCCATACGTTGCCTTCGGGATAGAGGTCGTGCACCGCCTTGCAGAGCACCATGAAGAGGGTTCGGGTATATGTCCGCTGTCCGGAAGGCGAGGTGAGGTCGAGATATTCCACGTCCTTGTTGTGGTACACCCTGAAGTTGAGTCCTTCAACCTTGTTGTTCACCTTTGCACTAACCGGACCGTATTTCATATCGAGGCCAGAAGCGTCATAAATATCAGAAAGTGTGCTTCCGATTGCAGAGTTTAAAACTTTTTTATTATTTTTGCAACGGATTTGTACTACTTGTTTCATAAGTGTTACATTTTTAGGGATTCACGTTTGTAAAGTTACTCCCTTTCTGCGACATTAATGCGCGTCAGCATCATAAATAAATTTAAAATATGTCGATTTGGATTATTTTTAAGATCATTGGATCATTGGCTCTGCTCATCTATGGCATGAAGGTCATGAGCGAAGCCTTGCAGAAGATGGCCGGTTCGCAGTTGCGCCACATCCTCGGCACCATGACCAAAAACCGTTTTACCGGACTGATAACCGGTATGTTCGTAACAGCGTCTGTGCAGTCGTCCACTGCCACCACCGTGATGACAGTATCCTTTGTCAACGCCGGTCTCCTCACACTCGCCCAAGCCATATCGGTGATTATGGGAGCCAATATCGGTACCACGTTCACGGCATGGATCATGACACTGGGATTCTCGTTCAATATGGCGAACGTGGTGTTCCCCGTGTTCTTCATAGCACTCCTGTTGATATACAGGAAGAAGCACCGTTATGTAGGTGACTTCCTGTTCGGCGTCGCTTTTATGTTTTTCGCCATTTCCACCCTCGGCGCCACTGGCAAGGAAATGGACCTCAGTCACAACCAGTCGGTAATAGAATTCTTCTCGTCGTTCGACAAAGACAGCTACCTCACCATATTCGCGTTCCTCGGATTGGGAACGATACTCACATTCTGCATGCAGTCATCGGCAGCCCTCATGGCCATCACCATGGTGCTCTGCTCCAGCGGCGTGCTGCCGATATATATGGGTATAGCCCTCGTGCTCGGTGAGAACATCGGTACCACCATCACCTCAAACATCGCGGCGATGGGAGCCAACACCCAGGCAAGGCGTGCCGCCATGGCACACCTCTCGTTTAACGTGTTCGGAGTGTTGTGGGTGCTCTGCATATTCTATCCCTTCATAGATATGGTATGCGGATTCGTGGGCGTTGACCCGCATTCAGGCCACATCGACGCCTCACGCCTCTCTGTGGTGCTCGCCGCCTTCCACACCACCTTCAACGTGTGCAACACGGCAGTGCTGATATGGTTCATACCACAGATGGAAAAACTCGTATGCACCATCATCAAGCCAAACGCCATGAAGGACGAAGACGACTTCCGCCTGCGCTACATCGGCGACAACACCCTCATGGCCACTCCGGAGCTTTCGGTGCTCGAGGCACGCAAGGAGATACAGTCGTTTGCAGAGCGCATACAGCGTATGTTCTCTATGGTGAGAGAACTGCTCGGAGTGAAAAACGAGAACGACTTCGTGAAGCTCTTCACACGCATCGAGAAATATGAAGGCATCTCCGACAATATGGAGATAGAGATTGCCAACTATCTCGACAAGGTGAGCGACTCACACCTCAGCGACGAGACGAAGGCGAAAATACGCGCCATGCTACGTGAGATATCAGAGATAGAGAGTATCGGCGACAGCTGCTACAACATAGCACGCACGCTGAACCGCAAACTGCGTGGCAAGGAGGACTTCACCGAGCAGCAGTATGACCATCTTCACCAGATGTTTGAGCTCACCGACGACAGTCTCACACAGATGAACGTGATGCTCTCCAGCAGACGCTACGACCTCGACGTGAACCGTTCGTTCAACATAGAGAACGAGATAAACAACTACCGTACGCAGCTCAAGAGCCAGAACATCAACGACGTGAACAACCATCTCTACACCTACGCCATCGGTACGATGTATATGGATATCGTTAGCGAGTGTGAGAAACTTGCCGACTACGTCATCAACGTGGTGGAGGCACGTATGGGAACAAAGCAGCGCGAGGCATAACCACGCCTGACCGCAACACGCCAGACTACAATCACGCCAGACAACAGCCACATCTGGCTGACAGAATAATCCACAGTGGGAGACAAGGGCAGAAAACGACAAGTCATCGTCGCATCGCCCTTGTCTCCCATTGTCGTTTTCTGCCTCTTCCTAAACCATGAACTTTGGGGCATCCGTCTGGCATCAATTCTGCCCAAGTGGGGCAAGCTGCTTGCCCCACATGTGAAAGCACCTTGCCCCACTTGGGCAAGCACCTTGCCCATTTTTAACCCCAATCGGTCATTAGGGCTTGCCTGGATTTTGCTTTTTAGAAGAGTGGATTTTGTTTGGCTTTTAACCCAAATCGGTCATTAGGGCTTGCCTGGATTTTGTTCTTTTAGAAGAGTGGAT
>ERZ791573.784-NODE-784-length-15395-cov-3.162190_pt1 | contig 15395 bp, 12 predicted proteins | sample MGYA00509971_ERZ791573 | MGnify/ENA primary metagenome ERZ791573 (study PRJEB30046, sample SAMN00791921) | human gut metagenome | study: EMG produced TPA metagenomics assembly of the A metagenome-wide association study of gut microbiota in type 2...
GCCACCTTACACTGTTCCAACATTAACGGCATAGTAATGTCTGTATCCACCGGCAAAATACAATCGTACTCTCCGGCATTGAAACAGTGCATGTGTCCACCTAAAATATCTATTCCGGGATGGGCTTCCATATATTCATATTGAGACTGCAGACGGTCACTGACCATAATATCATCCGCATCCATACGGGCTATATATTTGCCAATAGCATTGTTATATAGCAGATTCAAAGAGGCTATATAGTCGTGACAGTGGCGGATAAGCCTTATTCTTCTATCTGTATAAGAAAGAATAAGGTCTACCGTATCGTCTGTGGAACCATCGTCCACAATCAGCAATTCATAATCGGTAAAGGTTTGTGACAGAATACTATCCAAACATTCACGTAAGAGCGGCGACGCATTATAAGTCACCATACATACAGATACTGAGGGAACAGACATATTCATCACTGACAAACTACAGGTTCATAACTGACTGATAAAAGCCGACGGTAGTAGGCTATTGTTTTTTGCAACCCTTCATACAGAGAAACGCGGGGCTGCCAATGTAATGCCTGTCTGGCAAGCGTGATATCCGGATTACGTCTTCGAGGATCATCTGACGGAATATCACTAAACCTGATAACAGAACGGCTTCCTGTCAGCTCTATAATCAGCCTTGCCAATCCCAACACTGTATATTCCTCAGGATTACCAATATTGACCGGACCTGTAAATGTATTCCGGCTGGACATCATAGATTCTATCCCACGAATCAGGTCATCTATATACTGAAAGCTCCTGGTCTGCATTCCATTACCATAAACAGTCAGATCTTTGCCCCGAAGTGCCTGCAGAATAAAATTGGATACGACCCGTCCGTCATCGCAAGCCATACGCGGTCCATAGGTATTGAAAATACGAATAATCTTTACCTCCACGCCATATTCCCGATATAAAGTCCATACAAAGACTTTCTGCACAACGTTTACCCTCATCATAACAAGAACGGATACCATTAGGATTGACATGTCCCCAATAATGCTCCGGCTTGAGGATGGATTTCAGGATCACCATAAACTTCACTGGTAGAAGCCTGTAAAAGCTTACATTGATTGTCATGAGCCAGTTCCAATAGGTTCAATGTACCAATAAAAGACGTTTTGACAGTTTCGACAGGAGAAACCTGATAATGAACAGGTGAAGCCGGACAAGCCAGATTATAGATTTCATCGGGCTGTACAGCCTGAATGATACGTATCAGCGAACTACTGTCGGTCATATCCCCCCAATGCAGATTCACCAGACGGGTCTTTTGCATATCACGAACCCACTCGTCCAGATAAAGATGTTCGATACGACCGGTATTGAATGAAGAAGAACGGCGCAGAATACCGTGAACCTCATATCCCTTTTCAATCAAAAACTCTGCCAGGAAAGAACCGTCCTGACCTGTAATACCTGAAATTAAAGCTACTTTTTTCATTTCGTTTATTGTAAATGGCCTTATGCAAGCCCTCTTGGTTATTTCATATCACATAGCTATCTACTGCTATCTGCCTTTTCGGCATGGCAAAGGGCGGAATGACCAAACAGAACGGCAGATGACAGACAGCATACACTCCATGTATGCAGAAATAAAATATATACAAGAAAGAATATTTACTCCGCCGAAAATTCTTTGATGCGCTGTTCCTCGCTCAACCGGCAGATCAGCAATGTGTTATTCTTCTCAGCAACGATATATCCGTCCAGTCCCTGTACCACCACCCTCTTTTCCTGTGTAGTGTGAATCACACAGTTACGGGTTTCATACAACTTTATATTCTCACCTATCTGCGTATTATTATGGGCATCTTTCGGCAAATTCTCGTGCAATGATCCCCAAGTACCCAGATCACTCCACCCAAAGCTGGCAGGAAGGACAAAAATCTCATCCGCCTTCTCCATAATGGCATAATCCACCGAAATGTTCTCGCACAAAGGAAAATTCCGGTCAATCATTTCCTGCTCCTTGTCCGTATAATAATAAGGAAGCAAACGCTCGAACACCTTCGAAATGGCAGGCTGATATACGCGCAGGGCGTTCACCACCGTATTTACATTCCACACAAAAATACCGGCATTCCAGAAGAAATTATTTTTTTGAATATAGCGCCGGGCTGTTTCCAGATCGGGTTTCTCTTTAAAAGAATACACCCGGAATACCTCCTTATTGGCGGTAGAAGGTACACTGAGATCAGCTTCAATGTAACCGTAGCCCGTCTCAGGACGGGTAGGTTTCATGCCCAGGGTAAGGATAGCGTCCGAATCGGCCGTAAAATTCATCGCCGAATTAATCACCCGCTGAAACTCCGCGATATTCATCACAATGTGGTCGCTGGGGGTCACCACCATATTGGCCTTAGGATTACGTGCCTTTATTTTCCAACTGACGTATGCTATACACGGAGCCGTATTGCGACGGCAAGGCTCACGCAGGATATGATCATCAGCAATATCGGGCAACTGCTCCTTTACAGTGTCCGCATACTTCTCTGATGTCACCACCCAAATATTTTCCGGAGGACAGATCCCCTGAAAACGGTCAGCCGTAAGTTGGATCAATGTACGGCCGCAACCCAGTACATCAATAAATTGCTTAGGATAATCAGGAGTACTCATCGGCCAGAAACGGCTTCCAACACCTCCGGCCATTATAACGAGGTGATTATTCTTGATGTTCATATGATTCATTTTTTACGTTGTATGACCGCAAAGATAAGTATTATTTTTTAAAAAAAGTATTGCGTTTTAATTTATATGTCCTATATTTGCATACGACTAACATTTTTTTTGTCATGAAACAACCGACAACTGAAAACTCTGATATAATTAAACTAGTAGCGATATTAGGTGATTTTGCCTTGTTGAACCTTTCTATGATACTTGTGTTTTTTATTCTGAAAGGAATAGATTCACAGGCCATAGCCCATATTTCATTGAAAACCTACCTGCTGACTTCCAACCTGTGCTATATTCCATGCATATCCATCTTTGGGGTCATACTGCACAACCGCATAGTGCGTCCGGAACAGATTGTAGGCCGCCTGTTAGGAACAATCAGCTTGCATGTAGTCATCTTCCTCACGGTGCTGGCCATTATTAAGGTAGATAACTTCTCACGCATCTATCTGCTTGCTTTCTATCTGTCTTTCATACCTTTAGCTATAGGATGGCGACTGACATTGCGGTTCTTTGTGAAAATGTTCCGCCGCAGTGGCAGGAACCTGCACACCACTGTACTGATAGGCGACGGGGACAATATGGTGGAGCTGTACCATACGTTGAACGATTTGACTTACGGATACAGGGTTTTAGGCATTTTCTATGATGAGAAGGACTCTAATTACCCCGAAGGAATTCCCTTTAAAGGTCCTGTAAACCAATTATTTGAATGGTTGTCTCATAACACCGTGCACGAACTGTACTGCGGTCTGCCATCCAGCAGAAAGGATGATATTCTGGCCATCATGAACTATTGCGAGAACAATCTGATCCGCTTCTATAGCGTACCTCATGTACGTAATTACATAAAGCGTCAGCTGCAACTGGAATTATTGGGTGAAGTTCCTGTATTGTCCATCCGTACCGAACCGTTGCAGAACCCGGTAAACAGACTGGCAAAACGGTTATTTGATTTGACATTTTCCTCTCTGTTTTTACTTACAATTTTTCCATTTATATACCTATTTGTAGGTCTTATTATTAAAATTACCTCACCTGGTCCCATATTCTTCAAACAGGAGAGAAACGGGGAAAACGGGAAAATCTTTAAATGCTATAAGTTCCGTTCCATGAAAGTGAACGCATTGTCCGATTCATTGCAGGCTACCAAGAATGATCCCCGCAAGACCAAGTTCGGCAACTTCCTGCGAAAGAGCAATCTGGACGAACTGCCGCAATTCATTAATGTTTTCAAAGGAGAAATGTCTATTGTAGGTCCCAGACCCCATATGCTGAAACATACAGAGGAATATTCCCAACTGATTAACAAATACATGATGCGCCACCTTGTCAAACCCGGAATCACCGGATGGGCGCAAGTCACCGGCTACCGGGGAGAAACCAAAGAACTTTCCCAAATGGAAGGCAGGGTAAGAAGAGACCTGTGGTATATTGAGAACTGGACTTTCCTGCTCGACATCCGCATCATGATAAAAACAGTAACCAACATGTTCCGGGGCGAGAAAAACGCCTATTAATCCAAATCGTAGGGACATATAAAAAATAAAAAGATATGAAAGGTATTGTACTAGCCGGAGGTTCGGGCACGCGCCTCTATCCTATTACCAAAGGAGTATCCAAACAGTTGCTCCCTGTCTTCGACAAACCCATGATTTATTATCCTATATCGGTACTTATGCTGGCCGGCATACGGGAAATACTCATTATCTCCACCCCATACGACTTACCGAGCTTCAAAAGACTGTTAGGAGACGGAAGCGATTTCGGAGTACGCTTTGAATATGCGGAACAGCCTTCGCCCGACGGACTGGCTCAGGCTTTCATCATCGGCGAGAAATTCATCGGGAATGATTCCGTCTGCCTTGTACTGGGTGATAACATATTTCACGGCAACGGTCTGTCCGCCATGTTGAGAGAATCCGTACGTGCTGCCGAAGAGGACAAGAAAGCAACGGTATTCGGCTATTGGGTCAGTGACCCCGAAAGATATGGCGTAGCGGAATTCGACAAGGAAGGCAACTGCCTCTCTATTGAAGAAAAACCTGCCCAACCTAAGTCCAACTATGCCGTGGTGGGACTCTATTTCTATCCCAACAAGGTGGTGGAAGTAGCCAAGAATATCAAGCCTTCGGCACGGGGAGAACTGGAAATCACCACCGTAAACCAGCAATTTCTTCAGGACAAGGAATTGAAAGTACAGACATTGGGCAGAGGTTTCGCATGGCTGGATACCGGTACTCACGACTCGCTGGCCGAGGCAAGTACCTACATCGAAGTCATTGAAAAGCGCCAGGGGCTGAAAGTGGCGTGCCTTGAGGGCATAGCTTTGAGAAAAGGCTGGATTACTTCGGAAAAGATGCAGGAACTGGCTCAGCCGATGCTTAAAAACCAATACGGACAATATTTACTGAAAGTTATAAAAGAACTGGGATTAGAATAATGGAAGTTATAAAAACAGCAATAGACGGGGTTTTCATTTTGGAACCCCGTATTTTTAATGATGCAAGAGGGTATTTCTTTGAAAGCTTCTCGGGACGTGAATTTGAAGAAAAAGTATGCAGGACTACATTTGTACAGGATAATGAGAGTTTCTCCACTTATGGTGTATTACGCGGCCTGCATTTCCAGAAACCTCCTTTCACACAAAGCAAACTGGTGCGTGTGATCAAGGGAGCGGTACTGGATGTGGCTGTAGATATCCGGAAAGGTTCTCCCACTTTCGGAAAGCATGTGGCTGTAGAATTGACCGGAGAGAATCACCGGCAGTTTTTTATCCCCCGCGGATTCGCACACGGCTTTGCGGTACTAAGTGACGAGGTGTTGTTCCAATACAAGTGTGACCATTATTATGCTCCGCAAAGCGAAGGAGGAATCGCATGGGACGACCCCGATCTAGGCATAGACTGGCGACTTCCGGCCGACAAGGTTATTTTGTCCGACAAGGACAAGAAACATCCGAGATTGAAAGACTATCAAACGGATTTCGACTTTAATCAAAGTTTATATTAAAGGCAGTTTTGATTCTGCGTTTGTCCGGTTTTGCCAGTGAAATTAAAGAAGCCGAAAACTGCACACCGGACTATCGTAACGTTCAGGGCAACATTTCCGAAGATTGACCTATAAAAACAGGGTGCACCTCCTACGAAAGAGATGCACCCTGTTTTTATAGGTCAATATCTTTATATCACTTCTTCTCCATCCCCTCCTGAGGAGCATTAAGTCCTGCCTTCAGATTTTCAAAGAATTCACGTCCGAACAAGATCCATGCGGAAGCGCCCGCCACTGCCAGGAAAATAAATCCGACAAGAATCACCTTCTTGCTGGTTCCCGAAGGCAGCAACGGCACACTGGCAGGTTCCACAACGGCAAATACAGGTTTGGCCTCCTGTACTTTGGCCCGTGCCACCTGCAATTGGGTAGCCACCTGGCTATACACCTGATATGCCAGATTCATATCATTCTGCAACCGTTCTCTCTCCGTCAAAGCACTTTGAAGGACAACCCCCTTGTTGGCATCCATGTAATTGGCATAATTCTGCTGGGCTACATAATACTCCTGCTGGCGTTCCTTATACAATTGTTCCAGATAAGCACAATCCTGCTGGGCTTTGGAGACCCTGTACGCTGTGATATACTCCTGAAGCTTCACCACTACCGTGTCTGTAATGGCGGCCGTAACCATCGGGTCCTGCAAAGTCACCGTCACTGTGGTGATGCCGGTTTTCTTATCCACATCAGCAGTAATCGCCTTACGCATGGCTTCCACTTTCTTCGCCTGATCTTCTGTCAGGTGGAAAGGATCCAGCCTGTTCCCTTCTTCCTCTTCCTTATCGGAGAAGAGAGATTTCACCCCGCCTATAGCCGCCCCGGGCAATCCCATAACAGCACCCCACCACGGAGCTTTCTGCTCATCGAGATAAGCTACAAAAGTAGTATCCACCTCACCGTCCAACGTAGTGACATGTGCATTAAACAGTTCCAGAATGAAAGGAGTAGACGCTACTATATCCGGGAAAAGAGATACGTTCAACGCATCCGCCTCACTGCCCAGACTCATGCCTCCGATCCCCAGCATGGCAGCCATTCCCGACAGGCTCCCCCCTCCGCTTTTACCGGATTCGGGAGACAATGTCACTTCCACCGTATATTGTTTGGGAATACTCAGAGCAATAATCACCCCTACAATAGCACCTATTCCGGCAACCTTCAGCAGCATCTTTCGGGCAGCCCACAACTTACGGACATACTCCATCAAATCAATTTCCAACTCCTCGTCTTCCCGTGGTCTTTCCGTATTATTCGTATAATTCTTATCTTCCGCCATACTGTTTCTATTTTAAGATATTAGCAATAGATGCAATCATAGTAGCCAACGACGCACTGGTGGTTGCTATGGACAAGGTGTTCTGCAAAGACCAGTTGCTCTTTTCCTTCACCGGAACAATCACCTCACAGCCCGGCTGGATCAGCTCACGGCTACCTTTCTTCGCTCTCTTCACCTGACCGTTCATATATACAATATACACCTTGCTCTTCTTCGCACGGAAACCGTAACCTCCGGCCTGCTCTATATAATATTTCAACGTCTTGCCATCTTCAAATGAAACGGTATTGGGATACATCACAGCCCCGCTGATACGTACCGTGTTGTTGTATTCGGGAATTTCAATCACATCCCCCTCACGCAATACGATATCCGCACTGGAGCCGGGTTTAAGCATCGCTTTTTCCAAATCGATACCCACATAATAGATATCTCCCAAATCCAGCCGGTTGACATCAATGGAGTCCTTTCCAGTCTTGGCCATGTCCAGAACCGTTTCCATACGTTTGCGTTCATCGGCATTGATACGACGGCTTAAACGGGCCCCTTTGATATAAGCAAACGGAGTCACTCCACCTGCCTTCTTGATCAAATCGGAAAGACGTTCGCTCTTCTCTGTCAGCGCATAATCACCTTCATACAAAACCTCACCGGTCACCTGCACATTCACCTGTTCCTGATAAGCAGGGCTCTTACGCACATATACCTGATCGTATGGCTGCAACACAAAACCCGGTTCTCCGTCTATCACAAAACCGTCTTTCAGAGAAAACGAGTACATTTGTCCTATGGTGGAAACCGCTTCCGTACCTTTGCTATCCTTGATACGGCGGGAAACATCCACACGGACGGTAGAAGCCGATTCCATCAATCCGCCAGCCTGGATTATAATATCCTCCAAAGTCGTATTGTCGGCAAAAGCGAACTCACCCGGACGGGCAACCTCACCATACACCATGATGCTTCCCACATCCTCCAAGTCATGAATACTGGGAATATAAAGCACATCATTACGCTGCAAAGGTACATCGGGTGCAGTACCGTCCATGATGCCTTTTATATCTACTTGAATAACCTCTTTCTTCAGATTCTCGCGCTCGCGATGCAACACCGCACGTCCTGTAAAGGCATCACCCATAAGGCCTTCAGCCTTTTCCACCAGTTGGCGGACTGTATTCAAGGTTCCTCCGAACTGATAAATGCCCGGACGATAGACAGCCCCCTTGATTTCAAGCTTGTTCTCAAAACGGTCCAGAATAGCTTCAGCAGTCAGCGCATCACCATCTTTTACCTGGAATACGGAATAATCAATATCATCAATCGTATAAATCTGATACTCCTTTCCGTTTTGACGAATCATGCGGAGAGAACGGGTATAGGCATCCCCCGAAAATCCACCGGCATACTTCAACAACGTGGCAACACTTTCGTTGTTTTTCATCTCGTATTTCATGGGGCGTTTCACATTACCCTCTATGCTAACCAACGCCTCGTATGGAGGAACGATGATCACATCGCCTTCCTGCAAGCGGATATCATCATTGATTTTACCTTTCATAATAAAATCGTACACATCTACGGTAGCGATTTTCTGTCCTCCGCGCACTACTTGTATATTGCGCAAGCTACCGATATCGCTCACGCCACCGGCACGGTACAGTGCATGAAACACGGTAGAGAAAGAAGACAATGCATAAGTTCCCGGTTGGAACACTTCCCCCATCACGTTCACCTGGATCGTCCGGCTGTTTCCCAAAGTAACCTTGATTTGTGAGGACGGGTTCTGTTCATTATCAAGCCCTGCATAAATCTTATTCAGTTCTTTACGCAAATATTGGTTGGCTTCGGCAATAGTCATGCCGTTCAGATAAATCAATCCCAAATCGGGGATCGTGATAGATCCATCCGGAGATACATTATCGCGGATGGTGGCCTGGTTTGTACCCCAGATATCAATGATTACCTCATCACCCGGCCCCAGACGGTAATTAGGAGGAGTAGCCAGATTCACACTCGGCTCGAATGTAAGGTTTCTGGTTTCAAAAATGTCCCGTCCGTACACCTTATCCTTCTGCATTTCTTCCATATCGCCCATGCCCATCCCCTCGTAATAGCGATTGGCAGAAACACTGTCCGACGAGTTCTTCCCTACCACTCTGTCCGCAGCCGGACGTTGGTCGAAAGTAAAATTCTCTGTTACATAGATATCTTCCTGCGTCTTTGTCTTTTCACGCAAACGGTTCCGATTTTGCATCGTTGCATTTGCATCTTTATCAGCAGACCCATTTTGCTGTTCATAAAGTTTCTTTACACGCTTAGCCTGTTCTTGTGTCACTCCTCTACGGGCTAACTCTGTAGCAATCTGACGTTGGTCTTTTCCTTGTTGCATGCCCGTCTTCACATATTCCAACACCTGTTGGTCACTCATAGATTGCTGTGCAAGCACAGAACCCGAGAGGGCAAAAACTAAGACCAGTACGGATAATAGTTTTTTTATCATATAAATTCAATAAACTTAGTAATTTAGCAGCCGCAAAGGTAGATATTATTTTCGATATAGGCGAGTATTATTTCATAAATATCCCTCTAACAAATATAAAAACGGCTGCCACCTGACGGTGTACAGCCGTTTATTCTTTAATAATCCGTTAGCAGAATTCATTCAGACTTCATTGCACAGCCCTCCTTCTTAAAAAAGGTCTGCAAGGGTAAAACTTGTGCAATACCATTCCGGCCGGATCAGCAATACATATTTACGATGGCTTCGTACAATTCCTGTTTACCGCTTACTTGCTTGGGCTCACCATTCTGCTTAGCATAAGCCACTACGTCTTCCAGTGTCAGCTTGCCTTCTTCAAATTCTTTGCCTTTGCCACTGTCGAATGAAGCATAACGGTCTGACAACATCTTGCAGTAAGGAGATTCATTAAGCAAAGCAGCAGCACTTTCCAATGCACGCGCCATAGCGTCCATACCTGCAATATGGGCGATAAAGATATCTTCCAGATCAGTAGAGTTACGACGTGTCTTGGCATCAAAGTTGGTACCGCCATTACCCAAACCGCCGTTGCGGATAATCTGCATCATGGCCTGGGTCAGTTCGTAATTGTCGATAGGGAACTGGTCTGTATCCCATCCGTTCTGATAATCGCCACGGTTAGCGTCAATAGATCCCAACATTCCGTTATCTACCGCAACAGCCAGTTCATGTTCAAATGTATGACCAGCCAACGTAGCATGATTCACTTCAATGTTCACCTTGAAATCCTTGTCCAGTCCGTGAGTTTTCAAGAACCCTACCACAGTTTCGGTATCCACATCATATTGATGCTTAGTCGGCTCCATCGGTTTGGGTTCAATCAGGAAAGTACCTGTAAACCCTTTGCTCCGGGCATAATCGCGGGCAATGGTCAACATCTGAGCCAGATGTTCTTTCTCACGCTTCTGATCTGTATTCAATAAAGACATATACCCTTCACGTCCACCCCAGAACACGTAATTGGAGCCACCCAGTTCGATGGTAGCGTCAATAGCGTTCTTTATCTGGACAGCAGCGCGGGCAACCACATCAAATTCGGGGTTTGTAGCAGCCCCGTTCATATAGCGTGCATGACCAAAAACATTTGCCGTACCCCATAACAATTTGATTCCGGTTTCAGCCTGTTTCTGTTTGGCATAAGCAACTATCTCTTTCAGATTCGCTTCATATTCCTCGATTGTATCGGCTTCCTCACACAAGTCCACATCATGGAAACAATAATATTCGATTCCCATTTTCTGCATGAATTCAAAGCCGGCATCCATCTTATTCTTGGCAGCCTGCACCTTATCGGCATCACCGTTCCAAGGGAATTTCTTTGTTCCGCCGCCAAACTGGTCACCGCCCTCGGCACACAACGTATGCCACCATGCCATAGCAAACTTCAACCAGTCTTTCATCTTCTTGCCGTTAATTACCTTTTCAGCATCATAATAACGGAACGCCATCGGGTTCTTACTTTCCTTACCTTCAAATTTAATCTTTCCTATACCGGGAAAATACTCTTTTGTAGCCATAATTCTTTACTTATTTTAATAACTTGTTCTAATTTATCTACTATTTTTTTTCAACACGCAGGCGGATAGCCATTTCTTTATCCGAAGGTCCTTAAAAGGCAGCCATCGCTCTCTCCAGATTGGATTTCCAGCGGGCATACGCATCATCATAAGCAGTGCGCTGTGCCACATCAGGCTCTATCACCTCCAGTTTTTCCAATGTGGCAAATGCCTCGTTGTTATCTTTATAAACACCCGCGCCTATGCCGGCCCCCTTGGCGGCGCCCACCGATCCATCCGTGTCATACAGTTCGATTACAGCCCCTGTCACTCCCGCCAACGTTTCGCGGAAGATAGGACTGAGAAACATATTGGCATGTCCGGCATGAATCTTCTGTACAGGGATACCCATCTGCTCCATGATATCAATACCGTATTTAAACGAGAACACGATCCCTTCCTGTGCGGCACGAACAATATGCTGCTTTCCATGCAAGTTAAAATTAACTCCACATATAGAGCATCCTGTCTCTTTATTTTCCAGCATACGCTCCGCCCCGTTGCCAAAAGGAAGAATACTTACTCCGGCACTGCCGACAGGAGCCTGTGCCGCTAGCCTGTTCATATCACTGTAAGAAATACCTTCGGGAGCCACATTACGTTTCACCCACGAATTCAATATACCGGTACCATTGATGCACAACAACACTCCCAGACGGGTCTGCTCGGCAGTATGATTTACATGGGCAAAAGTATTCACCCGGGATTTCGGATCATAATTTACCTCACCGTTCACGCCATATACCACTCCCGATGTTCCTGCCGTAGAAGCAATCTCTCCCGGATTGAACACATTGAGCGACAAAGCATTATTAGGCTGGTCTCCGGCGCGATAGGTTACAGGAATTCCCTCTTTCAGGCCCAATTCTTTGGCAGCCCATGCATTTACACGTCCCTGCTCGCCAAAAGTCGGTTTGATATCAGCTATCAGCGAACGGTCGAATCCATAATAATCCATCAGGAAGCCCGCGACATCATTTGCCTGAAAATCCCAGAACATCCCTTCGGACAAACCGGACACCGTGGTACAAATATCCCCCGTCAGTTTCATAGCGATATAATCGCCTGGCAGCATTATTTTATAAATACGTTCGTACACAGCAGGCTCATTCTCTTTAATCCATGCCAGTTTGGAAGCGGTAAAATTCCCCGGAGAGTTCAGCAGATGAGAAAGACATTGCGTTTCCCCCAATGCCTCAAACGCTTTCTGCCCGTATGGAACCGCCCGTGAGTCACACCATATAATAGCCGGACGTAATACATTTTGCCCTTTATCCACACAAACCAGTCCGTGCATCTGATAAGAGATACCGATAGCGGCAATTCCATCCGGACCGATCCCACTCCCGGCCATGACAGCCTGAGTTGACAATTTCAGATTTTCCCACCAATTTTGCGGATCCTGCTCAGCCCATCCGGGGCGGGCAGCCATAATAGCAGCCTCTGTTTTAGGGAAGAATGCAGAAGAAACACACTTTCCGGTCTCTGCATTTACCAAACTCGCCTTTACCGACGAACTGCCAATATCATAACCTAATAGGTACATTTAATTGAAAATTAAGAATTTTAAAATAATAGTCTCTGTCCCGATGCTTATCAGCATTATCCTTCCAAGGAAAGGCCGGTGAAGAATCCCAAAACATATACCGATTCCCCGAAACGACCAGGCGGAGTATTCTCACAGCAATCACAACAAGGCTAAAGTTATCTGTCTGTTATCACTTCGTTCCCGACTTATTATATATTGAACGGTCGAACTTATAGAAGCGTGCCGCCCTGTGGCATACACCTACCTGTTTTTCTTCCAAAGGTACTACATATGGCATCAACGCTATCTTCTTATGGAAGTTCCTTACGTCAAACACCTTATCATAAATCAACTGATAGACAGTCCGCAACTGGGCCGCCGTAAACTTCCGGGGAAGCAAGTCGAACATTGCGGAAGGAACATATTCCACATAATGGCGTATATGCACCAATGCATCCTGCAAAATCTGGAAATGGTCGAACGCCAGGCTTTTCACCTCCGTCACAGGTGTCCAGCAAGCATCGTATTTATCAGACAGCTGTTCGAACCGTCTGTCAATCTTCACCAGTGTCAGGTAAGCGATAGTCACAATGCGGTCTATTTTCTTCTCGTCCAAACGATGAAAACGTTCCAGCCACAGCACATCCTTAGGGTTACGGGTACGGTCTTTCGATCCATACGCCTTAAACTGGGTAAGCTTCACATTCTTCAGGCCCGTCAACTCATTCAACACCCGCTTGGCCGCCTCATCCAGATCCTCATCGTCATAGATAAGGCTGCCCGGCAACTTCATGTTATTATATCCGTCCTCGGACTGTTTCCCCACCTGCCTTACCAACAGGACACGGAACTGCTCTCCATCAAACCCAATCAGCACACAGTCCACAGATACATGTAAATTAATCGTCTGGTTTATTTCCGACATAGTAATATGGCTTTTATCATTTCCGGCAGCAAAGATAAATACTATTTTTCGAATTACACAAAACAATATATTTATTTTTATTATGTTCCAAAACACTATTTTTCAATATAATAAATATCATCCATCATACAATATCACATCTTAATCTTATCATATACACTACAATATATAATGTACAGGAGTTGTCCCGTCTTCTTTTTTCCCTTTTTCCAAAGGGCTTTTATTCCATTCAATCCCCTATTTCAGACACTTGGTTAAGGAAAAGCAATCTTTACGCCAAAAAATTAATAGAATAAAGTTGTTTATTCACAATAATTTTCTTTACTTTTGCCCATTAAAATCTAAAGATTACTCTATGAGAAAGAAAATTTTGGTCTTGGACGACAAAATAGCAATTGCAAAAGTCCTTTCAATCTATCTGGCCAGTGATTATGATTGTATTTGGTTACCGAATGGCATCGAAGGGGTAAAATGGCTTCAGGAAGGTAACATACCAGATTTGATTATATCAGATATCCGTATGCCCGAAATGCGTGGAGACGAGTTTCTGGAATGGATAAAATCCAATCAGTTATTCAAACACATTCCGGTGGTTATGCTAAGCAGCGAAGACAGTACCACAGAACGCATCCGCCTGTTACAAGAAGGCGCGGAAGACTATATTGTCAAACCTTTCAATCCCATGGAGTTAAAAGTAAGAATTAAGAAAATCATTGAGTAAATCAGCATGACCTTTCTGCTTTATATAGGAAAGAACAAGGATTTTTTGCGCAAATTCAGCAAGCTCGAAAATGTCCAGATGATTTATGCCCAAAACTACCAGGATGCCATTACAATTTGTATCAGACTGAAAGTACGTGAGAACATCATTGTCCTTCACGAACAAGGGGAGATGAACGGAGATATTGAACAGATCGGTGCTTTCAGGAAAAAGTTCTATTAGGCATATGTCGTACTCATTACGGACAGGCTGACTCCCGAAGCCAGCAAAGTCTATCTGAACAGCGGAATAAACGATACCGTCAGTTTGAACATCACCACCGCCCGGTTAAGGCAGAAAATAGACATCATCAATAAACGGCAGGAACTGCTATATGCACATAACCGGAAGAAAAAAGACGTGAGGCATTTTATCCTTCCCCAATGGAAGCGCTGCTTCGATATTCTTTTCTCCGGTGCAGCGTTAATCTTCCTGTCCCCAGTCTTTCTGCTGATTGCCATAGCCATACGTATGGAAAGCAAAGGACCTGTTATTTACAAATCCAAACGGGTAGGAACGAATTATACCATTTTTAATTTCCTGAAATTCCGTTCCATGTATACGGACGCCGATAAAAAGCTGAAAGACCTTGCCGGTCAGAACCAGTACCAGCCGGAAGGCACTCCGGAGATTGCCAAAGATTTCTCGATGGAAGAATTAGGAGGACTGATGTTTGGAGATGACGGTGTTATAGATAATGGCGGAATGCTGGTTTCCGATGACTTCATCATTCCGGAAGAAGAGTTTATTTCCAGACAAAACGCACTGGATGAAAGTCCTTTCATAAAAATAGAAAAAGACCCGCGGGTTACCAAGGTAGGACGCGTTTTACGAAAATACAGCCTGGATGAGTTACCTCAACTGGTCAACATCTTGAAAGGCGACATGTCTGTGGTGGGGAACCGTCCTCTTCCACTCTATGAAGCCGAACGCCTGACAAACGATGAAAGTATCGAACGCTTCATGGCGCCTGCCGGGCTGACCGGCTTGTGGCAGGTGGTGCGTATTCTCGCAATGACTTCCCATCACCGCATTACCGATACTGGCATGGTGCA
>ERZ791573.797-NODE-797-length-15265-cov-2.775082_pt1 | contig 15265 bp, 9 predicted proteins | sample MGYA00509971_ERZ791573 | MGnify/ENA primary metagenome ERZ791573 (study PRJEB30046, sample SAMN00791921) | human gut metagenome | study: EMG produced TPA metagenomics assembly of the A metagenome-wide association study of gut microbiota in type 2...
TGAACAGGTTGTTAATGATGATGCAGAAGCTCAGGAAGATGATGACCAGATTGAAGGCCAGATGGATATAACAGAGTGGATGCAGTCTGTAAGAGAAGAAAAGTATGGCAAGCAGGATACTAAGGAATTCTCCAAGTCAGAGCTTGAGCGTTATCTTGATGAGAAAGACGAGAAAAGTGCAGCTTATGAAAAGCTGGTAGAGCAGAAGAAAGCAGAAGCACTGGCTGATGGTAAGGAGATTGATAAGGAAGGAGCAAAGAGAGCAGCTCTTGCACAGATGGCAGTTGATTCTGCGAGAATGGATCTTGCAATAAGAACAGGTAAGGCTGCAGCGAGACTAGAGCAGGCAGCAACTGCTATAGAGAATGAAGATATTCCTTTAGTTACAGCACAGATACCAACTGTGTCAGAATCAATGATTTCAGATATCAATTCAATTATGAATGAAGATATTGATAATAAAGACGATAAAGAAGAAGGTGAGGAGGCTGTTGTACTAGATGAGGTAGCTGCAGGTGTTGAGCCGGAAGAAACAGTAATTCCATTCACCAGACAGGAAGAAGAACAGCCATTGACTATGGAAGAAGAGATTGAAGAAACTGAGCAGATAGAGAAGAAGCTTACAGGGGAGCTGGCAAAGATATTCAGAAAGTACAGAGATATGCCAGGACTTGAGGAACAGTTAGCTGATCTTTTCGATACAATTGACGATGAAATGCAGATGAATTCATCAGCATCAGGAAATATTCTTATTTCTGGTAATTCAAGTTCTGATAAGACAGACCTTGCAAGAACTATAATAAGAGCTATTAATACTTTATATCCAGACCAGCCAAAGAAGATTGCTAAGACATCAGGAGAGAGTATTAACCAGAGAGGTATTGCCAAGGCAATGGGAAGACTTAAGGGAACAGCTCTTATCGTTGAAGGCGCAGGAACAATCCAGCCTAAGAGAATTAATGAACTGCTTAACTGTCTTGAACAGGATACAGGAAGAATGATTGTCATATTTGAAGATTCAGATACAGACATGAATGTTCTTATCAACTTTAATCCTGAGCTTACCAAGACATTCAATCACAGAATTGTTCTTAAGCAGTACACAGTTAATGAGCTTGTTGAGATGGCGAAGAGATTCGCAAGAAAGAGACAGTATGAGGTTGATGATGATGCATTACTGGAACTGTATCTTAAGATTGACAAACTTCATAATGTGAATGATAATATTAAACTTGATGATATCAAGGAAATAATCAATCAGGCAATTGTCAACTCTGAAAGAAGAGCATCAAGAAGATTCTTTGGTGGACTTAAGAAGAAGAGAAGCGAGAATGGTGATGTTATATTCTTGACAGAGGCAGATTTTAAAGACAGATAACTTATAATATTATGCACAGATGTGCTTACACAGGGAGGAAACTATGACTAACATCGATGAAATGTCAATTAATGCAATCAGGGTATTGTCAGCAGATGCAATCCAGAAGGCTAATTCAGGACATCCTGGACTTCCGCTTGGAACTGCACCAACAGCTTATGAATTGTGGACTAACCATATGAATTACAATCCGGCTGATCCTAAGTGGGAGAACAGAGACAGATTCGTTCTTTCTGGCGGACATGGTTCAATGCTTCTTTATTCATTGTTCCATTTACTTGGAATTGGTAATCTTTCATTAGATGATGTAAAGAATTTCAGACAGATGGGTTCTAAGACACCTGGACATCCAGAGTATGGTCATACAGTTGGTGTTGAAGCAACAACAGGACCTCTTGGACAGGGTATGGCTATGGCAGTAGGTATGGCTATGGCAGAAGCACATCTTGCGTCAGTATTCAATAAAGACGGATACAATGTAGTTGACCATTACACATATGTACTTGGTGGGGACGGATGTATGATGGAAGGTATTTCATCAGAGTGTTTCTCACTTGCAGGAACATTAGGTCTTTCAAAGCTTATTGTATTCTATGATTCTAACAACATATCAATTGAGGGAAGCACAGATATTGCATTTACAGAAAATGTAATGAAGAGATTTGAAGCATTTGGCTTCCAGACAATCGAGGTTGCTGATGGCAATGATATTGAAGCTATCGGTAAAGCTATTGAGGAGGCTAAGGCTGATAAGGAAAGACCTTCACTTATCAAGGTTAATACACTTATCGGATACGGCTGTCCTGCAAAGCAGGGTAAGGCAAGCGCACACGGTGAGCCTCTTGGTATTGATAATGTTGCAGCACTTAAGGAAAATCTTAACTGGCCATGCAAGGGTGATTTTGAAGTACCACAGGAAGTATATGACCATTATAAAGAGATAGCTGCAAGAATGGCTGAACCGGAAGAAGAATGGAATAAGCTTTTTGCTGAATACTGTGAGAAGTTTCCTGAGATGAAGGAACTCTGGGATAAGTACTACAATGGATGTGATATGTCCGATTTATTCAATTCTGAGGAATACCTTGCAAAGCCAGAGAAGGCAGAAGCAACAAGAAGTTCAAGTGGAACAATTCTTAACATGATTAAGAATGTAATGCCTAACCTTATCGGTGGTTCGGCAGATTTAGCACCATCTAATAAGACTAATATGAAGGATGCAGGAGATTTCTCTAAGGAGAATTACGCAGGAACTAACCTTCACTTTGGTGTAAGAGAGCAGGCTATGGCAGCAATTGGTAACGGACTTGCACTTCATGGTGGATTAAGACCATTCGTTGCAACATTCTTCGTATTCAGTGATTATACAAAGCCAATGGCAAGACTTACATCACTTATGAAACTGCCACTTATATATGTATTCACACATGACAGTATCGGAGTTGGTGAGGACGGACCTACACATGAGCCAATTGAGCAGCTTGCAGCATTCCGCTCAATGCCTAACTTCACAGTATTCAGACCATGTGACAGAACAGAGACAGCACTTGCATGGGAATATGCCATTGAATCTAAGGATGAGCCAACAGCATTAGTTCTTACAAGACAGAATCTTCCACAGATGGCAGGTTCATCTAAGGAAGCACTTAAGGGTGCATATATTCTTGAGGATTCTGATAAAGAGACTCCAGATGGAATTATTATTGCAAGTGGTTCTGAAGTTAACCTGGCTGTATCTGCAAAGGCAGAGCTTAAGAATGCAGGAATAGATGTAAGAGTAGTTAGTATGCCATCTATGGATGTATTCGAGAAGCAGTCAGAGGAATACAAGGAATCAGTCCTTCCTAAGAGTGTAAGAAAGAGAGTTGCAGTTGAGGCACTTTCAGACTTCGGCTGGTACAGATATGTAGGACTTGACGGAAAGGTTATCTGCATGAAGGGCTTCGGAGCTTCAGGTCCGGCTAACCAGTTATTCGAGCATTTCGGATTCACTGTAGAGAATGTAGTTAACACTGTTAAGAGCCTTTTCTAAGATGATAGAATAATAAAGAATATTAATATAAAAAATCAGGGATTTCGGTTATTAAATATAACTGGAATCCCTGATTTCTTTATATTATAAAGAGTTGTTAATAAAATAATTTGACATATGTATACAATAGGTATAAAATCAATATGACTTTTTACAATTTAAAGGAGGGGAATTTTGTGAAAGCAATAAAAAGAATTTCAGTGCTTGTGTTGGCACTGGTGATGGTGTTTACATTGTGTATGTCATCACAGACTGCGTATGCAGCCAACAAAGTAACAATAACATTTAAGGACTCAATAGTGTATGAACAGGTGGTAAGTAATTTAAGTAATATGGATATTACTACCGATGATGACAAGATGCAGATTACTATGAATGAAGAAGATATTAAGTCTGTAAAGTCACTTAGAATAAAGGCACCATATGGTAAGTATGAGTTCATAAAAGACATATCAGGGCTTGAGAACTTTACAGGTCTTACAGAGCTGATTATCTGGGATTCATATTACAATGATGGACAAGTACCAGAAGGTACTTTTTCTGATCTGTCACCATTAAAAGGACTTACAGGACTTACAAAACTTGAAATACGTGGAACACATGCTTCAAGTGTAGATGATATTGCCGGACTCACTAATCTGACATCATTAAAAATAGAAAGTCCAAAGCATCTTGATTTATCAGCAATTGGTAATCTGACTAACCTGAAAACATTAAGTCTTGAAGCATGTGGTATAGACAATGAAGGATTTAACTACATAACTGATAAGCTTACAGGGTTGACATCATTAGAACTTGGTTATCTCAATTATGAGGGAAATGATATATCGGATATATCTTCAATTACTAAACTTACAAAGCTTCAGACATTATATTTAGATAATAATAATATTGCAGATATTACACCACTTTCAGAGTTGACAGATTTAGAATTTTTATCTATTCGTTGTAATCTGGTAACAGATATCTCTGCACTTGGAAATCTTACTAATCTTGAAACTTTATATCTTGGAAGAGATACTCTAGGGGGAGTTCCAATTAACGGAAATATCTCTGCACTTGGAAATCTTACCAAGCTTAGGAACTTATATGCAGCAGGTTGTGGCATAACAGACATAAAAGCATTAGAACCAATAGTTTCTAATCTTCAGGCACTTGATTTAACAGAAAACAGTATTACAGATTTTTCGTTACTTCAGGAAAAATATACTAATAACCAGACGTGGTTAAAAATTAATAATCAGGTATATAATCTTAAAGCCAATTCAGAGGATACAGTTGAGCTGCCTCAGATTGTATTAGATGCAATATATGATAATACATCATTTGTATATACAGAACAGCTTGAAAAGAATTTGAATTTCTCAACTGTAGTGAGATTAGATGGTTGTAAATTTTCAGAAGATGGTAAAAGTGTTATTATTGATAAGAATGTAGCAACAGCTAAAGCAGATATAGGATATCATTGTCATGGTTACAAATATTCGGCAAAAATTGTATATGATGTAACAGATGTTAGTGCGCCTGAAGTGGAAACATACTATTCTACAAAAAAATTAACAAATAAAGATGTTACGGTTACACTTGTTGCTGATGAAGATATTCAGGCTGTTGCTGGATATGATAAAGTAACTGACAGGGAATATCGTAAGGTATATACAGCCAATGCTAATGAAAGCGTAGATGTCTATGATATAGCAGGAAACAAGACAGTAGTAACAGTAGATATTTCTAATATTGACAGGACAGCACCAGAGGTTACAGCTACATACAGTACTAAAGAGCTGACTAATGGAAATGTAGAGGTAACACTTACAACCGATGAAGATGTACGGTCAATAGCAGGCTTCACAAAGGTAGATGACAGAACTTATAAGAAGACATATACATCAAATGCAAAAGAAGATGTAACAGTCTATGATATGGCAGGAAATAAGACGGTAGTAACAGTAGAAGTAACTAATATTGATAAGACAGCACCAGAGGTTGAAGCTACATACAGCACAAAAGAGCTGACAAATGGAAGTGTAGAGGTAACACTCACAGCTAACGAAGATGTACAGTCAGTAGAAGGCTTCACAAAGGTAGATGACAGAACATACAAGAAAACATTTGCAAAGAATACAGACATTAATGTTGATGTATTCGATATAGCTGGCAATAAGACAGTAGTTAATATCTCTATAACAAATATTACTGAAAAACCAACAGTACCAGAAGAACCAGAAACTCCTGTAACACCACCAACAGAACCGGTAACACCAGAGAGTCCTTCAGCAGTAGAAGAACCAGCAGTTGCTCCTAAGACTGGTGACAACAGCATGGCAGCAATGTATGCAATAATCGCAGGAATCAGTGGCGCAGTTGTTTTACTTTCTGCAAAAAAGAAGAAGTATAACAGATAATATGAACCAATAATTATAATAGCTTGGATATGAAACCAAAAAGTTGATTATCCAAGCTATTTTTTTATATTGTCAAGTGCAGAATATGCCATATATTACCGAATGCGCCAAAAGTGAAAGTCAAGTGCAGAATATGCCATATATTACCGAATGTGCCAAAAATAAAAGTCAAGTGCAGAATGCGCCAAAAGGTGAATTGATATTGTTGGGGAAAACGATTATAATTATATATAATAATTGTGAAATTGTGGAGTACAGTTACAAAAGGGGGATTTTATGAGAAAGATTACAGCAGGGTTAATTGTTATAATGTCAGTTTTGCTTGTGTCGTGTAAGGGGAAAACGGGTAATACGATAACCGTAGGAAGTGATAAGCTTGATAATACGCAGTCATACTTTTCTGAAAGCATGCATATGGTGGCAAGATGTGATACAGGATATTATTATCTTGATAAATGTAGCGCATCAGATGATAATCTTATGTTTTATGATGATAAGTCGGAAGAAAGTATTGTGTTATGTAATAAACCACAATGTGGGCATGATGGAGAAGAGTGCATGGCATATATTTCAGGAAGTGAGTTTAAAAGTGAGTTGTATTACTATAATTCGTACATATATATGATAAGTTCCAAGGGAAATCTTGTACAGATAAGTGCTGACGGAACACAGAGAACAGACCTTGGAAGCATATGCATCCTGAGTGGACAGGATAGTGTGTCAATGTGCTTCAATGATGGATATGCATATGTATCTCAAGAGATAACGGGAGATATAGAAGGTAATGTAACAGTAAGGCTGTACAGATTTAATCTTGATACGGGTTCGAGCGATAAAATATATGAAGAAACGGGATATGGTATAGGAATTAATTCACTTAAAACATATGGCAGTGACACATTTTTTTTAAAGACATCTGTTTCAAAAGATGATAAGGGATTATATTCATTGGAAGGAAAAGGAATATTCAGAATTACAGGGGAAGATACTGAATGTCTGCTTGACAAGAATGTGTATAGTTACTGTATAGATGCAGACAATAACAAGCTGTATTACAGTGGGCTTGGAGATGGAATAATATATGAATATGATCTTGGCAGCGGTAAGTCAGAAAGCATATATGAAAGTGATAATGATACAGGATATTTTTATATAACATTTGACGGAAATTATATCTGGATGGATGATGAAGGATATAAGAATATGGCAATGTATTTTAACAAACAGAGCAGTTCACTTGATTATACATTATATCAGTTAGACAGAGATGGAAAGCTTGCAGCAAAGAGAACGATTCCAGACGAGGAAAAGATATTTTCAATTATGCATGGGGATAGCAGGAGAATGTTTATGTTCTCATTTGTGAATAACAAAATTGTATATATTGATAAGAGTAACATTGAAAAAGGGGATATTAAGGAACTTAGGTAGATGAAAGAACTGGGGAGACTGCTTAATAGAAAAACAATATTGCTAATTCTGGCTGCGGCATGTATATGTGTCGTGGCTGTTTTTGCAGGGGACTTTTCAGACTGTGGAATAGATAATTATAAGATTAAAGTAAGAGAGTACAACTGGCTGATTAATGGGCATACAGATGAACAGATACAGCAGCATGCCGACGAACTGGCACAGGATGATAGAAGAATATTTAAGAGACTTGCAAAGGAATACAAGGAAAAGTCTGATTATATTGATGGATATACAGAAAGTGTTAAAGCAGTTATTACAAATGCCTCGAATATGAAAAAATTCAGTGTGTTCGGTACATCAGAATCAATAGCCAATATCAATAAAACGGAAAATGATTATAAAAGGATTGAAAATGTACAGGTTAGGGAATTAAACAGCAGGGCAGTTGAGCAGTTTCTGAAGAATGATATTTCTATCTATATTGTTCTTGCGTTGATGATATATATTATTTATAACATTTACGAATACAGGGATAATGGAATGTGGCAGATTATCTATACTGCTGTCAATGGAAGAATGAGAATTGCAGTTAAGGATACTGCAGCAGTCGGATTTGGTGCTTTATTTGTATCACTGACTATGCAGTTATGCGGTCTTGTCTCTATGCTTGTGGTGTATGGTGGCTGGGATTCCCTTACAGCACCTGTACAGTGTCTGAAAGGGTATAATAATTTCACTTATCCGATAAGCGTAATGACATATCTTTTTATAAGATATATGATTATATCTTTGATAGTTATTGCAATAGTGCTTGTTATATCACTCGTATTTGCGTTATGCAGGAAAAGAATCAGTTCAATTGTGCTGGTGGGTATAATTGCCGGAGCGGAAGCATTTGCATACCAGAATATATCAATGCAGGGCAGATTAAGAATTTTCAAGAAGATTAATATAATAAATGTGATGAATGTAAGCAATATACTTAGGAAGTATGATAATATCATGATAGCAGGTGTTCCTGTGAGCATGGTAAATGTGCTGTGCATGGTGTGTATTATTATAGCTGTAATATCAGCAATATTTCTTGCGTTACTTGGAAAGGTTATCCGTCCGGGAAGAAGTGCTGGCTTTATAGGGAAAATGATTGAAAAAATCGGACATGTAGTTCAAAGGATTTTGTCCAGAATTCCGCATTTCTGGAAAGAAATGTACAAATTTTTAATAACAGCAAGAGGCTGGATTGTAATATGTGTTGTTGTGTTTATAACAATATTTATATGTAATAACCAGAAAATAGCATATTCTGAAGATGAAAAGAAACGTGATGAATATTATCAGCAGTATGGTGGCAGGGATTACAGTGGATTTACCAGTCTTATAGAGCAGAGACAAAATGATGTTTATGAGGCACAGGCAAAGCTGGATACTGCAAGAGAACAGTATGAGCGGGGAGAACTTAGTGAGGATGATGTAAGCAGATATGTGTACAACCTCATGGATGCTGAGAGACTGCTTGATAACATGAGCGAATATATGCAGCAGATTGAATATGTTTTACAGATAAAAGAGCAGTACGGAATAGATGCGTATGTTATGTCACAACGGGGATACGACCAGATATTTGGCAGTAAAGGAACAACGAGAAAACTGCTTATATATATTATACTCGGATTTGGAGTTGTTCTTATTGCAGAGACTGAAAACTCAGTGGAATATAAGAACGGAATGAATATGCTTATTGGCTCGTCTAAGAAAGGGAGAAGATGGGAACATACAGTTAAGGCAGCTGCTGTATGCATATTGGTAGGGGTAAGTGCATTTTTACTGTATATAATCGAAATGATAATAATGTATAAGGCTTATGGTATGCCATATATTAATGCACCGCTTATAAGCCTTACTTATATGAATACAGCAAAGGTATTCAGGAATATAACAATAAGCCAGTATATGCTTATTCTGATGGCAGAGGAGATACTATTCGCAGTAGCAGTCGGACTTGAAACAGTATTCGCTTCAAGGCACATTTTTAAAAAGAATTCGGGGAAAGGAATACCTCTGATTATAGTTATTAATACTGCTATATTATGTATTATTATGTGAGGGGGATGTATGAGAATTAAACAGTTTGTGATAATGATGATGATTATATGTGGCTGTGTATCAGTTGGATGTAAGAATAAAGAAGTACAGGAGAGTGACAAGACAGCAAGTGAAAGCAGCCGTTTAGCCAGACAGGAGGTGGAGTATCCCGAAAAAGAAGATACATATGGAGACTGGGCACAAGTGGGTGAATTCAAGATAAACAGCAGGTCTGTAGAACAGGATGTACATGACACAGATACATCATATCTTTATATAATGGGATTTTCGTGGCCAGTGCTGTATGATAAAGAGTCTGTAAAGTTTATAGAATACACTGCGTATAATGCACGTGTGCAGTTTGAAAAGAGAGAGGTGCAGCTTAAGGAATTCCTTGATAAAAAGGTTATTAAGACGCAAAGTAAAAAGATATCGGGAGCAGAGCAGGAAGAACTGGATTTAATATTGTATATGGAATTTCCAACAAGTACACACTCATGGTATATGAATAAACAATCACCAGATACGGTACGCAGGGAAAGAAATGACATGCTTAACGCCATACTTATAGAGGCAGAAGTTATATATGATGATGGAACAGAGGAGACTTGTTATTATAAGATTCAGACTGGAACAGCAGACAATTATGTGTTGTTTGAGAGAAACTTGTAGTTGAAAATAAAAACTTTTTTGAAATGCTTTTCGCATTCTGGCAGTGTCAAATAGCATATGAAACCAGTGCATAAGTTGGTAAAAAGCCTACTAATGCTGCTAAATGAGATGAAATAGTAGGTCTTTTAGCTGACAAGATAATTACTATTAGTGATGGCAGGATTGTAAGTGATAATAAAAATATATAATTGTTCATGGAATATTTACAAAAAATTATAATAAAATTTACTTGAATTATTATACGGGCAAGCATATAATAAAAGCATAGGGTTTGTTTATAATTTAACAATCAAATATTTATGTACGGAGGTTTTATTATGGTTCGATTTACTTTACCAAGAGATTTGTATCATGGAAAGGGTTCTTTGGAAGCCCTCAAGACACTTGAAGGAAAGAAAGCTATCATCTGCGTTGGTGGCGGATCTATGAAGCGTAACGGTTTCCTTCAGAAAGCAGAGGATTACCTCAAGGAAGCAGGAATGGAAGTTAAGCTTTTCGAGGGTATCGAGTCTGATCCATCAGTTGAGACTGTTATGAAGGGCGCTGCTGTTATGACAGAGTTCGAGCCAGACTGGATTGTTGCTATCGGCGGCGGTTCTCCTATTGATGCTGCTAAGGCAATGTGGATTAAGTATGAATATCCTGATACAACATTTGAAGATATGTGCAAGGTATTCGGTCTTCCTAAGCTTCGTAAGAAAGCTCATTTCTGTGCAGTTTCATCTACATCAGGAACAGCTACAGAGGTAACAGCATTCTCTATTATTACAGATTATGAGAAAGGTATTAAGTATCCTATAGCAGATTTCGAGATTACTCCTGATGTTGCTATTGTTGATCCTGAGCTTGCAGAGACTATGCCGGTTAAGCTTGTAGCACATACAGGTATGGACGCCATGACACATGCAATTGAGGCTTATGTATCAACTGCTAACTGTGATTACACAGATCCACTGGCACTTCATGCTATGGAGATGATTCAGGCTAACCTCGTTAAATCATACAACGGAGATATGGCAGCAAGAGATTCAATGCATAATGCACAGTGTCTTGCAGGTATGGCATTCTCTAATGCATTACTTGGTATCGTTCATTCAATGGCACATAAGACTGGTGCAGCATTTGAAGGCGGACATATTATCCATGGTGCAGCTAATGCTATGTATCTTCCTAAGGTTATCAAGTTCAATGCCAAGGATGAGACAGCAGCTAAGAGATATGCATTTATCGCTGATTTCTTACATCTTGGTGGCAATACACAGGATGAGAAGATTGACAATCTTATCGCTATGTTAAGAAAGATGAATGATGAACTTAATATTCCTCACTGCATCAAGAATTATGGTGAGGGTGGTCTCCCAGCAGAGACAGGATTTGTATCAGAGGAAGAATTCAAGGCTAAGTTACACGACATCGCAGCCAATGCCATCCTTGATGCATGTACAGGTTCTAATCCACGTCAGCCAAGTCAGGAAGAGATGGAGAAGCTTCTTACATGCTGCTACTATGATACAGAAGTTGACTTCTAATAATTACATATAAGAATAAATGTTAAGCCTTCTGGTAATAATACGGTTGTATTAATTATCAGGAGGCTTTTTATTATGGCATTGAATGAAAAAGAAAAGACTACGATTAAGGATTTACAGACTCAGGAGCAGACCTGTATCAAGAAGTACAAGAAGTATGGACAGGATGCTAAAGATCCTGTGTTAAAGGAGCTGTTCTCTACATTAGAGAAGAATGAGCAGAAGCATTATGACACATTAGGACAGATTCTTGAGGGAAAAGTTCCTGAATGTGACTGCAACGACTGTGAGGGAAAAGAGTATGAGCCTGAGGCAACATATGATGTGATGAGCAAGTCAGAGGATAAGGAAAGTGATGCATTTTTAGCAACAGACAGTATTGGCTCTGAAAAACTTGTATCGGGAGAGTATAATACTAATGTGTTTAATTTTGCCGATACAGCCATCAGAAAGATTCTTGCTGATATCCAGATTGAGGAGCAGAATCATGCAGAAATGCTGTATAAATACAAGACAGTAAACGGAATGGCATAATTTATGCAAATTTTTTTGAAAAATGTTACAATTATTTAAACTTTTTTGAAAAGTATTCCGTATAAAGATATGAACGGGACATAAGACTTTGATTTATGTTCCGTCAGTACATACCAACCGGGGGTGAGTAGATGGGTTTGCTGTCAAAGAACCGTGATTTTAGTTTGATAAGCAGAATCCTGAATAATAATGACAGAGATGCAGCAGACGAGCTGGTTACGCAATATTATAAGGCTGTGTATAAGCACATTTATATTAAGCTGAAGGATGAGGAGTTAAGTATGGATCTTACTCAGGAAACATTTATTTCAGCGTTGAAGGGGCTGGGGGGCTTCAATATAGAAAAGGCGTCATTTAAGACATGGCTTACAAGGATTGCAGATAATAAGGTCACTGATTATTTCAGGAGCAGACAGTATCATGAGAGTATTGTTACACAGATTATGGATGATACCATACAGGAACCTGCTGATGAGAGGGCTGGCACGGAGACGAGTGTGCTTGGGAAGCTTTCTTATGAGGAGATGGAGAAAATGTATGGTCATCACCAGAATAAGGAATGGGAAACCTTCAGGCTTAAAGTGTATGAAGGTTATACATTTGGCGAGATAAGTGCTAATCAGGGGGTTGATCTTAGCACTGTCAAGAGCAGGTATTATGCAATGGTTAAGAGAGTAAGAAAGGAGTGGGATTATCTTGAGTAAGGTTAAGTATCCGGATAAGGAAAAAATCAGAATACAGATAGATGAAATCCTTGACAAGTCTGAACTGTTTGATGCTACAGAAGATAAGTCGTCTGCATATACGAATGATAAGATAGTACAATTGAAACCAGTAAAACAACACCTGCCAGTCGGAAAGTATATTTCGGTTGCAGCTGCAATAGCGGCAATTGTTATATTTGTTATATCAGTAAAGAATTATCAGACAGTTGGCAGAGGAGAGCAGAGCAAGACAAGTTTAGTGCCATTAGCAACCAGCAGTTCAGAGGCAGATATGCATGAGAGTACTGCGGAGGAAGCAACAGTTAAACAGAGCCAGATAAGTGATATGATAATTGAAGATTATAACAGCTATGAAATGTTATATTCGAAACTTAATGTTATGAGTGAAGGAACAATAAATATTGAGAACAGAACAGAGTATGGATATACATATTCTGTAAGAAATGACAATGTTGCAACAAGGAATAATGTAGTACTTTATATTGATGTTCCTTATGATATTAAGTATAATGATAAACAGTTAGATGGAATGGATGAGGCGGCAGCTGATACATTAAAACAGGTGATTCAGACGTATATTGATAAGAATGGTCTTAATAGCAATATAAAGATTTCATGTTATATTATGAATAATTCTCTTGAGTTCTATAGTGGGGATACTGTATATGGAAGTCTGACGCTTTCTACAGAATAATTGGTGCTTTTGGGGGATTAAATGAACGAGAATAATTATTACTTAAAGAAATCTAAAGCAGTTTTAAGAGAGGTAAGGAAGTCTGTCATTGGAAAAGATGATGTTATATGCAAGGTGTATATGGCAATAATCGCAGGGGGACATGTATTATTAGATGATATTCCGGGAGTTGGTAAAACAACAATGGCACATGCATTTGCAAATGCACTCGGACTTAAGTACAACAGAATACAGTTTACACCAGATGTTATGCCATCGGATATAACGGGATTTTCGATGTATAACAGGCAGACTGGCAAGTTTGAATTCAAGCAGGGGGCGGCTATGTGCAACCTGCTTCTTGCTGATGAAATAAACAGAACATCACCTAAGACACAGTCAGCGTTATTGCAGATAATGGAAGAGTCTAAGGTGACTGTTGATGGTAATACATATGAGCTTCCAGACCCATTTGTAGTTATAGCAACACAGAACCCTATTGGTTCTATTGGAACACAGAAGCTTCCTGAGTCACAGCTCGACAGATTCATGATAAAGCTTTCTATGGGATATCCACAGATTGAGGATGAAGTAGCAATTATGAAGAGCAGACTTGAGAACGGGAAGAATACACAGTTTTCTGCATGTGTACTTGAAAAAGGTGATATAGAAGGGATTCGTGAGGAAGTTGCGGGTATCTATGTTGATGATTCTATATATGAATATGTAGCTAAGATTGCAGCTAAGACAAGAAGCAGGGAGAATATAATACAGGGGGTTTCACCAAGAGGAAGTATCGCAGTAATTGCAATGGCAAAGGCGGAAGCATTTCTTCGCGGTAATAATTATGTTCTTCCATCAGATATTAAGAATATTGCTGTTGAAACATTTGCACACAGAATAGTTACTAATGTTAATGGAGCTGCAGGTACGGAGGCAGCCAGAAAAGAGATTACTGAGATATTAAGAAATGTACCGGTTCCAGAGATGAATAAGTAAGGGTGGCAGTATGCTTAAAAGAAGGATTTTGTATTTTATCTGCCTGGCAGTTGTTTTCGGGGTTAATATATTTTATGTGGAATACCAGATATTTATATTGCTTGTCCTGATGATTGCAATACCACTTGTTTCATGGATTATGTATGCTATATCGGATGTCAGCCTGGGGCTTAGCCTGCAGGTCAATAAGAATGTTGTACAGGTGGGAAACAGGATTAAGATAAGAATAGTTAAGAAGAATGCATGTAATCTGGCTTTTGTTAATGGCAGCATAACCATAAAATATATGTATTGCCATACGGGTGATGAATTCATGATAAATGTGCCTATAAAACAGGGCATAAGAAAGAGTGCTGGAATTACGGACATTTCTGCGGATTACTGCGGTAATATATGTGTGGGGGTTGAATCCATAGAAATATGTGACTATCTTGGACTTTTTGGAAAGAAGAAACAATTTGCAGGAGTTACTAAAGTATCTGTTATGCCGGAGGAAACAACTGACAGATATATGGAAGCAGACAGAGCTAATGCTTATTATGATGAAGAGAATGAGGTGTATGTAAAGAGTGCATCTGATGAAGTCAGTGAACTCAGAGAATACAGGGATGGAGACAGTCCAAGGAATATCCATTGGAAGAGAAGCAGTATACTTGCAGAGAATGACTTTATTGTTAAAGAGTACAGCACGAACATTAATAAGACGGTATTCATCGTTGTTGACACGGACTGGAGAGGAGAAAAGTCATGGCGTCTTTCAAGAATGAGCCGAATATATGCTGAGATGATGTCGCAGGGGCTGGCATGTGCAGAGGCTGGACTG
>ERZ791573.798-NODE-798-length-15264-cov-2.905188_pt1 | contig 15264 bp, 10 predicted proteins | sample MGYA00509971_ERZ791573 | MGnify/ENA primary metagenome ERZ791573 (study PRJEB30046, sample SAMN00791921) | human gut metagenome | study: EMG produced TPA metagenomics assembly of the A metagenome-wide association study of gut microbiota in type 2...
GGCCGGCGCCGTTGCGCTGACGATGTTCTCCGCCGCACAGATGACCGAGCTCACGCGCGGCGCGCTGCAGGCCATCCCGAAGGGGCAGATCGAGGCCGGCCGCGCCATCGGCCTGACGTTCCCGCAGATCTTTTTCAACATCCTGCTGCCGCAGGCAGTGGTGCAGATGATCCCGCCATGGATCAACTCCGCCACAGAGATGATCAAGGCGTCGACGCTGCTGGGCATGATCGGCGTGCTGGATCTGCTGCTGGTCACGCGCCAGATCGTCGCCAAATACGGCGAGGCGCTGGTGTACTACCTGATCATCGGCGTGTTCTACTTTGCCATCAACACGCTCATCGAGTACGCCGGCAAGAAACTGAGCAAAAAGCTCAACTATCTGCAGAAAGCTAAGAGGTAACTACCATGAGTGACGCACTGTTGAGATTTGAAAACGTAACGAAGAGCTACGGTGACTTCACGGTATTCTCGGACATCTCACTGGAGGTGCACGAGAAGGAAGTCGTGTCGATCATCGGCTCGAGCGGCTCGGGCAAGACGACCCTGCTGCGCTGCATCAACCTGCTGGAGCCGTTTGAGGCGGGCAAGATCATCCTCGACGGCCAGGAGATCGGCTATCACGACGTCAACGGAAAGCGCAAGCGCGTGCCGGAAAAGGTCATCGCGCAGCAGCGCTCGATGACGGGCATGGTCTTCCAGCAGTTCAACCTGTTCCCGCACATGACGGCGAAGAAAAACGTCATGCTCGGTCTGACCCACACAAAGAAAATGCCGAAGGCCGAGGCCGAGGCGCTGGCGGAAAAGTGGCTCACGGCCGTTGGCCTGAGCGACAAGATGGACAATCTCCCGAGCGAGCTCTCCGGCGGCCAGCAGCAGCGTGTGGCCATCGCCCGCGCCCTGGCCATGGACCCGGACATCATGCTCTTCGACGAACCGACGAGCGCCCTGGACCCGGAACTGACCGGCGAAGTCCTGCGGACCATCAAACAGCTCGCCGATGAACACATGACCATGATCATCGTCACCCACGAAATGCACTTCGCGCGCGAAGTCTCCTCCAAAGTCGTCTTCATGTCCGACGGCCTCGTCGTCGAAGAAGGCACTCCGGAAGACCTCTTCACCCACCCGAAGGAAGAAAAGACCCAGCAGTTCCTCCAGCGAATGCTCAAGAGAGACGAACACTGATTTTCGTTTCCCGCTCATTCGTTAGAAAGAGGTCTTCTCTATGTTAACTTTTAATTTTGATTACTTCCTCGGACTTTTCCCGAGGCTCGCGACGGCCATCCCCTACACGGCGGAAGTCATCGTCGGCTCGATCCTCCTCTGCCTTATCGTAGGGATGATCATCGCCGTCATCCGCATCGCAAGGATTCCCGTCCTTCATCAGTTCTGCGAAATCTGGCTCTCCTACAACAGAAGCATGCCATTCATCCTGGACCTCTACCTCGTCTACTTCGTCCTGCCGGTCATCGTCCGCGGACTTGGCATCAGCCCTGACGGCTGGCCTCTGACAGCGTACGTCCTCATCGCGCTGACATTCCACTATTCACCGGTTATTTCGGAAATCATCCGTCCTGCCTACCTTTCCGTAGACAAGGGGCAGAGCGAAGTTGCCGTCGTATTCGGCCTTTCGCCCTTCCACAGAGTCTTCCGCATCGTAGCGCCGCAGGCATTTCCTGTAGCCCTTCCGAACCTCGTCAGTGAAGCCATCAACATCATGAAGGATACCTCCGTCATGTACTTCATCGGCGTCATCGACCTCATGGGCCGCGCCGGCAACATCATCAACGCCAACTATGGCCAGGGAAAACTTGAAACCTACTGCGCCGTCGCCCTCATCTACTGGGTGCTCGTCATCTTCGTGGAAATGGTATTCCATGCGACACAGCGCATGACCGATAAAGGAAGGAGGACCACATAATGATAGACTTTGCTGTCATACCGACCGCCCTCCTCTTCATCGCCGAAGCCATCCCGAATACCCTCTTCATGGCATTCGTCAGCCTTTTCTTCGGCATCCTTCTGGGCTCCGTGATTGCACTCATCCGCATCCGCAGCAAGAACGTCATCGTGAACGGTTTCCTCACCGTTTTCATTTCCTTCTTCAGAGGCGTACCGAGCATCGTGCAGCTTTTTATCGTCTACTACTCGCTGCCCTACCTCCTCGCGCCCCTCTTCACGTCTATCCTGGGCCACACCGTGAAACCCTTCGACGTCAGCCCCTACTGGACCGTTTACACCACATTCATCCTTTACAACACCGTCTACCAGTCTGAAAACCTCAGAGGAGCGCTCCGCTCCGTCGACCACGGGCAGTACGAAGCAGCCGTCGCCATGGGCATGACCCCATTTTGCGCCTTCACCCGCATCGTCCTCCCCCAGGCCTTCGTCGTAGCCATGCCGGCCTTCTTCACCTACTACCTGAAGACCATCAAACTCCTCGCCCTGGTATTCACCGTCAAAGTCGTCGACATGTTCGCCAAAGCCGACATCTTCTCTGCTCTCTACAACAGAAGAACCGAACCCTACATCGCCGACGCCATAGCCTACTGGGCCGTAGCCATCCTCCTCACCCTCTTCTTCAACTGGTGGGAAAAGAGACTCCGCTCCAAAGGATTTTAATAAGGAAAAGAATAAGAAAAAGGACATCTCCGGAAATGGGATGTCCTTTTTTGCGTGGGAAGTTGGGGCGGGGCGTGGCTTAGCTGTCCCCGTTAGGGGAAGGAGTATGGCAGGGATGGGGTTACATAAGGTTTCAAACAAATAAGAGTTGCGCTCTTTCTTTTATTCCTCAGGAAGCTGTCTCCTTCGGGGGGAAGTGGCCATTATACAAATGATTGCACGTGAAATCACAGAAATGATTGTAGAATTTTCATAATGGTCGAAAGGGGTTCACTGCTTATTTTCTCTAGCATAGCGAGGTCGTATGGTTTTAAAACCATACAGCCGCCTTACAGGCTAGGAAATGCAACTCATCCGTCAGCTCCGCTGCCACCTTCCCTTCCAGGGCAAGGTCAAAACCGGCCCCCTATTTCTTCAGCGCATCTTTGAAGTCGTCGACTTGTTCTTTGATTTCTTTCATGTTTTGCTGGATGCCCCTGAAGGTTTTGACGGCTTCCTGCTCTCCTACGGCGTCGGTGATGCGCATGGCTTCTCCGGTGTCGGGGTCGACGAGGCGGATTTCGCCCAGGTGGAGGCGGCCTTTGACGATGCTGAAGGCGTCGGTTTCTGCGATGCCCAGTTTCGTGTACAGTTTGACGTCATAGAAGGCAAGGGTGTGGCCCTTGTTATCGAAGCGGCCTGTGATCTTTTCGAAGGGAGCGAGCATGTAGAAGCCGCTTCCGGACTGGAAGGTGCCGAAGGAGTCGAGGTCTGCCGGGTTGCCGTCGCAGTGCATTTCACCGACGAGGTCGACGAGGCAGTAGAATTTATCACTCTTCAGCGGGTACCTGGTGTCCATGTCCCAGGCATTGATGTAGATATTGTAGGCACGGGAATCGATGTCGTAGTCGCCGCGGGCGAGGAGTCTTCCTCCGTAGACGCCTGCTTTGACATTGGAGAAGGTCAGGAGTCCGCCTTCGTAGTGGATGTCGCCGTGCACGTCATGGAAGCGCAGCGCAGGGATGCGGAGGCGTTTCATTTCCAGTGTCCCGTCTGCTATTGGCCCTGCAAAGGGTCCGTCGGCATGGGCTTTCAGAGTCAGGCGGTCGCGGATGCTTGTCCCAAGGCCCAGGGAGGAAGGATCGATGCCGTCGAATTCTGCATCGAAGTGGCATTCCTGATCGGGTTTCGAAAAGTCCACGGTTCCGTAGAGTTTTACGCCGTCGCCGACAGCCGTGCCTCCGAAGGGTCCGGTCGTCAGGGAAATGTATGTCATGCCCTTCGTGTCGAGGTCCATTTCCATATTCACGTGATTGAAAATATGATGGCGTTCCAGGTAGAAGGTCTGAATCTTTGCATTGTTCAGGACGAAATTCATTTTGAGGCGCTTGCCGTTCCTGTTGAAGTTCGCCTTGCCGTCTTCGGAATTATCTTCGATTTCCTTTGGATTGACGAAGTCGCCCTGCATATTCTCATCGTAGCGGACGGCGAAGACCGGATCGTTCAGCGTGATGCCTTCCAGCGTGGTCGATTTCATTCTCCCGGTCACGATGTCCCATGGATTGACCTTCAGCGTCCCTGTCGGCACACGGAGGATCGGATTTCCCTGCGGATCATCCCAGGCAAGGTTCGTGAACGTCACGCCGCCATGGATATTCGCTGTGATTTCCTCGACCGTGATCGTCCCGCGCAGCATTTTCTGCTTCGATACGGCATAATTGAAGATTCCGGCCGCGCCGAGGCTCGCCATTTTGAAGAGGAGCAGCACGACGAGGAAGAGTGAAACGAGCACACTGAAAAGAACGGCGGCGTACATCGCCCATTTCCGTTCTTTCCGGTACTGCTTCAATTTCCTGAACATAGGCTCCCCTCCTTTGCTTCATCATAGCACAATCCGCCCCGCCTGATAAGGATTGCCTTGACGCGCCCCGCCCTGTCCGACTACAATGAGGGTACATTCCTGCCAAAGGAGGCCCGCTATGAATATCCATGACGAAACACTGAAAATGAAACTCGCATCGCCCCTTCTCTCCGCTTCATCTCTTGAAACGAGAAACAAGGCGCTCGCCCTCATCCGCGAATCTTTGAATGCGCATAAAGAAGAAATCTTCGAAGCCAATAGAAAAGACCTGGCCCTTGCCGAGGAAACAGGCGTCCCGGCTCCGGTCAAGAAACGCCTCAAATTCGACGAAGCGAAGCTTTCTGACGTCACCGAAGAACTCACAGGCCTCATGGCGCTTCCGGATCCGCTCCGCAATATCACCCTTGCCCGCGAACTCGACCAGGGCCTCACGCTCTACCGCGTCACCTGCCCGATCGGCGTCATCGGCGTCATCTTCGAAGCACGCCCCGATGCCCTCGTCCAGATTTCCTCCCTGTGCCTGAAGAGCGGCAACTGCGCCATCCTGAAAGGCGGCAAGGAAACGACGTGGACGAACCGCGTCCTTTTCTCCCTCATCCATCAGGCAGCCATCGACGCAGGCCTTCCGGAAAACTGCCTCCTCCAGGCAGAGCAGCACAATGAAATCGACGAACTCCTCGAATGCCACGACACCGTCGACCTCCTGATTCCAAGAGGCTCGAACGCATTCGTCCAGTACATCATGAACCATACGAACATCCCCGTCCTCGGCCATGCCGACGGCGTCTGCCACATCTACGTCGATAAGGAATATGACAAGGAAACTGCGATTCCCCTCATCGTCGATGCCAAGACACAGTACCCGGCAGCCTGCAACGCCGTCGAGACCGTCCTGATCCACAGGGACGTCGCCAAAGACCTCCTTCCGGACCTTGCCAAAGCACTGAAGGACGCCGGCGTGAAACTGAGGGGCACAGAAGAAGTCAACGAAATCACTCCCGTGGAGATCATCCCGGAAAGCGAATCCTTCCATCATGAATACGTCGACCTCATCATCGCCCTGAAGATCGTAGGCTGTGTCTATGAAGCCATCAATCACATCAATACCTACGGCTCCCACCACACCGACTGCATCCTCACCCAGAACGCAGAAACAGCCGAGAAATTCATGACTCTGGTCGACAGCGCCAACGTCTACCAGAACGCAAGCACCCGCTTCGCCGACGGCTTCCGCTACGGCTTCGGCGCCGAAGTAGGCATCTCCACCTCCAAAATCCACGCCAGAGGCCCCGTAGGCCTCGAAGGCCTCCTCTCCTACAAGTACAAACTCTTCGGCCACGGAGACATCGTAGGCGACTACGCCAGCGGAAAGAAACACTTCATCCATAAGGATTTATAATTAAGCGAATAAAGAAACGCCTTGAAAATGATCAGTCATTTTCAAGGCGTTTTTGTGTTGGATGGAGAGAAATTTGCTGATTTCTCTCTAGCGAGGGCGAAATACTCGGAAAAATCAAGACTCAGTACATCGCAGTTACATAGCCGTTCGCGACGATACGGAAGGTTTTGACCTGCCCCAGCGGGGAAGAATGCCTTTGACCTTGCCCTGGAAGGGAAGGTGCCCGACCTTAAATTCTGATGTCGGGCGGATGAGTTGCATTTCTTCAGCCTCTAGGCTGGTTTTATGGTTTTTTTATTTCCCGGTCTTAGCTTTTCCCGGTTTCCCTGTTTTCGTTTTTACCGGTTGTATGTTTTCCCCCCGGTTCTCGGGTTGTTCTGCTTTCCCAGTTGTAAAGGTTTTATCTTTTTGAAGATATAAAGGATCTCCTTCCCCCTGTTGTGAAGGTCTTATCCTTTTCTCCTTTTACTGTTCTGGGTTTTCTTTTCCTTCTTCCTTCTGTCCTGCGGTTTTTTCCGGCAGGTGGTCGGGGATGAAGTCCTGGTCTTTGTGCTGTTCTTCTTTGGCGCGGCGTTTGTCGTAGTACATCCAGTGGTCGACTTCGGCGATGGCGGCTTCTATGTCGTCTATGGGCATTTTGAAGATGCCGTAGCCAAGGGCTGCGCTGACGCCTTGTTCGTCGAAGGCTTGTCTCATTTTCTTGACGATTTCTTTGACGTCGTCGAGGTTGACTTCTTCTGCGACGGCTATGAATTCGTCGCCGCCTACGCGGAAGACGCGGTTCTGGTCTACGACGGAGCACATGGCGCAGGCCATTTTCCTGAGTGCTTCATCGCCTGCTTCGTGGCCGTCGGTGTCGTTGATGTCTTTGAGGTCATTGAAGTCAGCGTAGATGAGGGCGATGGGTTCGCCTTGCGGGATGTGCTGCATGAGTCCCATGAAGCGGTGCCTGCTCATGACTCCTGTGAGCTGGTCGGTGTTCCCGAGCTGTCTCAAGCGTTTGTAGATGTCTCTGTTGCGGATGAGGACGCTGAGGAATCTGGTGACGGCTGTCAGGAGGAGGGAGGCGTCTTTCAGTCTGTCGGGTGCCGGGTTGACGACTTCGACGAAACCGAAGGATTTCCTGTTGATGGCAAGGTGCCCGGAGACGAGGCTGTTGATTTTGACGGCACTGATGTTGCCGTCTTTCAAGGCCTTGTTCATTCTTTCCGGGTCGTTGATGATGGTAACTTCGCTGGGGACGTAGCCCTGGTAGAGGGCTTTCGCCTTTTCGCGCGGGATTTTCTGGAGTTTGTCGATGGTGGAAGGAACGCCTTCCTTCTTCCATTCATAGGTAGCGGAGACGTTTTCTTCATCTTCTTCGAAGATCATGACCTTGTCGGCTTTGAGGGCTTCCCCGATGCTTTCGAGCATTTTGTCGATGCTGGCGTCGGGATCTCTTTCGTCGAGGGCAATGGCGATCATTTCATTCGCTGCGGATTTTCCGACGATTTCCCCGTTCTCCTTGAGGTACTTGCCTACGTAGTCTTTCAGGCAGGTCGAGAAGGTGAAGCGGTAGTTCTTGCCGCGCCACGGTACGAGGGTGTCGCGCATGATGTAGTCCTGGCCGGTTCTTGCGTCGTGGTGGACCCACTTATAGAAGTAGTCTCTGGAGAGGCGTTCGTTCGTGCAGAATTCGCACGGGCTCTTGGCGCCTTCGAGGACTTCGTAGCATTTCTTTCCTGTGATGTCTTCATCCTCTGTCAGGCCCAGGTCGTGGCGGAGGGCTTTGTTGAGGTAGACGAGGTTGTATGTATCGGGATCGCTCATGGCGACTCTTTCGTCCATGTCGTCGAACTTTCTCCTGTCGAAGGAGATGCAGTCGCCGATGTAGTCGGATTCGCTGCGTTTCTAGAGTTTCTGGTCATTCAGACGTTCCATGAGGAGGTGCAGCATGCCGTCGAGGTTCTTGGACTCGGAGCACCATGCGGTCGAATAGCGCAGGTAGAGGGTGCAGTCGTATCCGTCGATCTTGGTGATTTCATGGATATTCTTGGCGAGCTGGATGAGGTACTTGTGGATGGATTTGGCATCCTGTCCTTTGACGAAGCAGAGGAAATTGCCGCCTTCGCCGATATGGCCGAGTGTGCGTTTCTGTACGTCGAAGGTATCAAGCGCTTTCTGGATGCGTTTCAGGAGTTTCTTCCTGATCTGCGGGCCGTACATGCGGACGGTGGCATCGAAGTCGGGCACGTCGAGCATGATAGCGCAGAAGTCTTCTCCATGGAGGCGGTAGTTGTCCGCATACTGGAGGCCTGTCATCATCATGCCGCGGAAGCCGAAGAGTCCAGTGTCCGGATCGGTGAGGCCGATCTTGACCTGCTGCTCCTGGCGCCAGAGTCCTTTGTCGACGTCGTTGAAGTAGCCGGCGAGGCCGACGATTTCATTGCCGTCATAAATCGGGAATTTCGAGGCAGCAATGGTGTGCGGTACGCCTTTGACGATGCAGTGGCCGATGACGTGGCGTTTCACGCGTCCATGACGGAGGACGGCCCATTCGTCGTCCTTGTACGGGCCTTCGTTGATATGCCAGCCCATGTCTTCGTCCGTCTTGCCGAGGATGTCTTCCAGCTTCAGGCCGTAGTAATTGAGGAAAGCGTTCGAAGCGCCTTTGAAGCGGCGGTTCTTGTCCTTCCAGAAGAACTTGATGCCGGAGAAGTCGAGGAAAGACTGCAGGGCATTGTTGATGAAAATCTGGCTGTTCTGCTGGTTGTAGTCCCTTGTTTCATTTCTTGGCACGTAGCCGAAGGATTCGAAGAATTCAGGCACTTTCTCTTCTCTTTCGCGGAGGCGTTCCATGGTGGCGTCTCTGAGGCAGAGGAGAAGGTCCTTGGACTGGGATTTATAGAGAACGATGGCGTCGAATTCTTTCCAGCGGTAGTTGCCGTCTTTCTGCTTGACGCGGAAGACGTTGTTCGCTTCGGACCGTTTCGATGCCTTCGCGATTTCATACAGTCTCTTGGCATCTGCATACTGCATGAAGCGTTCCTGATCATCCCTGTGGATGAAGCGGGCCGCATAGCACGCGATGAGCTGGCGTGCATACGGGATGCGGTCACCTGCTTTCAGGAGCGGATTAATGGTCTCAAGGACTTCGAGGACGCCCGTGTCCATGTGGACATAGTAGATCCCGTCGTAGAAGAGGATGGCGTTTCTGAAGATTTCGTCATACCGCTTCGTTTCCTTGAATTTATCGTCAAATGTGATGTTGTAGAGGGCCAGACGGCCGACGCTGATCTGGTTCGTCCTGGCGACGATTTCCATATTGACGCGCAGGTACTTTCCATTGTCGACGTAGGTCATCGATTCTTTCTTCATGCTGTCGACAGCTTTGTCGACGAAGGTCCTGAATTTCTTGTGCATCGGCAGGTCGTCGGCCGCCAGATTGGCATTGGCCTGGCGGAGGTCGCTGACGCTGACGTCTTCGAGGACTTTCTTGTAGGCGTCGTTTTCGTAGAGGATTCTCATCGATTTGTCATTGACGGCGCAGAGGGCGACCGGCGCACCGGTGAGGACATTGATGAGGCCGAGTTTGTCGTAGGCAAATTCTTCCTGACGCGTTTCTTCGCGCAGGTTCTTGTCGCGGCAGTGGACGCGGAGGTCATCATACTTCATCGGACGACCGTAGAAGTAGCCCTGGATCTTTTCGCAGCCGACGGAGCGGAGGAAATCCACCTGTTCCTGCGTCTCGGCGCCTTCAGCGAGCGTATGGACGCCGAGGGATTTCACCATGAGGACGATGGATTTGATGATTTTCCGGCTCTGGTCATTGAAATTGCGCAGGAAGGCCATATCGATCTTCAGTTCATCGAAGTGGAAATTCTGCAGCACATTGAAGGAGGAGTAGCCGCTTCCGAAGTCGTCCATCCAGCACTGGTAGCCCGCTTTCCTGAAGCGGTCGATTTCGCGCTGGAGCTTCTTGCCGTTTTTGACGAGGGCGCTTTCGGTGATTTCTATGCGAATATAACTTCTGGGCAGGCGGTACTTCCTGACGACTCTTTCGACGACGTCGAGGGGATCGACCTGATCGAAATCGGCGCTGGACAGGTTGACGGAAATCGGGAGGACCGGCATGCCGGAATCTTCCATCGTGCGCAAACGTTTCCCGACCTGCTCGACGACGTAGGAGTCCAGTTTGTAAATGAGCTTGGCATCTTCAAGGACCGGAACGAACATGTCCGGCGTGAGTCTGCCTCTTTCGGGATCTTCCCAGCGGGCGAGCGCTTCCATGCCGCAGAGCTTCCCTGTCAGGGTGCGGACGACAGGCTGGTAGAAAATCTTGATGTAGCCGTTTCTCAGGGCGCGGTCGAAATTCTCCAGGACGTACGCGCGGGCAGCGAGGTTCTTCCCCATCGTCTCGGTGTACGTGGCCCAGCTCCTGCTGGCATCGCCCTTGATGGAGTCGCAGGCGATCTTGGCCATATCGAAAGCACTGTTGGCTGTATATTCGGACGGATTGTCCGGGTCGCGGAAGAAGACGCCGGCCTTCAGTGTGATGCTGAAATTGTCGATCATTTCATCGACTTCGCGGCAGACGGCTTCTACCTGCTCGATGACGCCGTCACGCGGCGCAACGAGGGCAAAATTATCGGCATTCAAGTGGGCGATGATGGAGTACGGGAAATGCGCGCGCAGTACGTCCGCCACCTTCCGGAGCAGTTCGTCGCCCTGCTCAATGCCGTAATTGGAGTTGTACAATTTGAAGTTCGTGAGGTTGAAATAGACAGAACAGTACAGTCCGCCGATCCCGTCGATCTTTTCCATCTGGATGTGTTCATTGACACGCTTGTAGAACGCAGTACCCCCAAGGAGCCCTGTGATATTTTCCGTCTCACCGGGCGCGTGGCTGTACTTGCTCTTCATGACATTGATGGACCAGATGTCCCCGAGCCCCTTCTGCGTCGTGCGGATCAGGAGCGCATTTCCTTTATTGAAATGGCCTTCTCTCGTCCTGTACGGGAACTGGAAGTAGGCATAATTTGCCTCCGGCTGCCCCTTCACTCTTACGATATCTTTCAGCGGAATATAGTCAGATGCTTCCACCATGCCCCGGTACGTCCCTCCGGTCAGCTCCTTGAACTCCTGCCAGTTCGCGCACTGGTAGTAATTCAGAAGCTCCGCGTTGGCAAGCAAAATTTCCTCGGAATCATCTGCCTTGACCAGACAAATGCCCCCGGGGAGCCTGTCATAATAGGAATGGAGCTCTTCAATCGTTTTCTCATCCAACATCCATATTCACCGCCTTGAATCGTTCACCCTAGAACGTCCTTATATATATCAAATAAGCATTGCACAAAGAATGCTTATGTAAAGAATGCTTATGTCTCATTTTTATTTTAATATTTTCGACAAAATAAGTAAATAGTCTATTATTTCAAACGGCCAGTTTCGCGCCGGAAGAACGAAAAATATCGAAGAAAATCCGATACAATCGGGATTTTTCGTGCCTTACCAATCTTTTATAACTTTTGATTTTTTATTTTATTTTTTTATTATATCCGTAAGACTTCTATCATTCGGCTGAGTGGTCACTTTTGGATTTCCTGCGGATGGCTCCCATTTCCTCCCGATTTCTTTCCTTTCCTCCCCTACGTATTTCTCTTGACTTTTTTATATTCCCCGGTGCTACAATGAGGACAGCGGACATCCGCTCGAAAGGAGAATATCCATGAAACAGAAAAAAATGATCTGCGCACTGGCATGTGCGCTCTGTCTTCTGGGAGGCGGCGCAAGTCTGGCAGCAGCGCCTGCTCCGGCAAGTACTGCGCCGGCAGCTGAAACAGCAGCCCCTCTCGTTTCTTCGATCACTTCCATCGCCCGCAACTATGGCTGGGGCGAGCAGGTCTCCCAAATCGCTCTCGAATATCCTGAGAAAATCCTGACAACTTCCCTCTCTGCGGAAGATTTCTCCGTGGAAGGAAAGGAAATCGCCTCCGTCTGGGCAGCGACCACGGCATCCCCGGGCGAACCCACGGAAGCCGGCAGGTATGTCATCATCAATATCAAGAACACGAATCCGCAGTCCGATATGCCCTTTAAGCAGGGCGGCTCCAAAGGAAAGGAAGGCCCCAAGAACGGTGATGCGTCCATGAAGAGCGACCGCGTCATGCCTGACCTCTCCGTGAAGGTCACGCAGACCGGCCCGATCCGCACGGCCAAAGGGGGGAGACAATCCCTGCTGGAAAGACGGTCTATACGGACACTTCCGTCCTTGAGCCGGACATTTCCGGTTTCATCAAGCACACTTACACTGATCCGGCCCTGAAGGCAACGATCCCTTACTACCTCTACCTTCCGAAGGGCTATGACAAATCGAAGAGCTACCCGCTTCTCGTCTTCATCCCGGATGCCAGCACGAATATCAGCGATCCGAAAATCACCCTCGTCCAGGGCAACGGCGCGACCGTCTGGGCATCGGAGGAAGAGCAGAAGAAGCATCCTTCCATCGTCCTTGCCGTCCAGTATCCACAGGAACTCGTCGACTCCCTCGGCATGATGACGACGGATGAAAACGTTTGGACAAAGGGCCTCACCCTCGTCACCGATCTCATCCATGATGTCACGAACACGTACGCCGTCGACACGAACCGCATCTACGGCACCGGCCAGTCCCAGGGCGGCATGGCAAACATCGCCATCAGCGATAAGTATCCGGACCTCTTTGCCGCGCAGTTCCTTGTCGCCTGCCAGTGGAACACGCAGGAAATGGAAGCGCTGAAGGACAAGAACCTCTGGATCCTCGTCAGCGAAGGCGACACGAAAGCGTATCCGGGCATGAACGACGCTGTCTCCCGCTGGGAAAAGCTGGGCACGAAAGTAGCCACTGCTCCCCTCTGGAACAGCCACGCTGACTCCAAGTCCATGGCCGACCTCGTGCGCCAGATCAAAAAGCAGGACGCTGCCATCAATTACACCGTCTTCCAGAACGGCAACCACATGTACACATGGACCTTTGCCTACAATATCCCGGGCATCCGTGACTGGCTCTATCTCCAGACACTGGACAACACTCCCGTTTCCTTCAACGAAAGCGGCCTTTCCCAGGGAGAGAAGCATGAAATTGCCGGCGAAGTCCTAAGCCAGTGCCTCCGTTTCTATAATGGAAAGACAGAAGAAGACGCAGCCAAAGCACTCGCCTATTTCAAGGAAGCTGACAAGCTAGGCCACATGAAAGCCGCCCGCTACATCGGACTCCTCTATCAGGAAGGCCGCGGCGTCCCGAAGAATGACAAGGAAACTGCCTCCTGGTTCAAGAAAGGCGCGGAAGACGGCGACATCACGAGCCAGTACCTCCTCGGGAAATGCTATGAGGACGGGACAGGTGTAGAAAGGGATTATGCCCTTGCATTGAAATGGTACAGGAAATCTGCGGAAAGAGGCGACATCATCGCCGCCCCGGGCATGACCGGCGAAGCCCTGCTCCTTGAAAAGGGACTTGGCGGAGAAAGAAATCTCCCCCTCGCCCGCCAGCTCCTCACGAAAGCCGCAGCCCTGGGCTATGCGCCCGCCAAAGAGGCCCTCGCCGCTCTCTGATCCCCATTTCCTTACCCATAACTTTACTTATTTCTTTACACAATCTTTACAAAACTCCTTTATACTAAAAACATACCCCTTTATATTCTGTTCCACTTGGAAAGGAGCTTACAATGTTTAAACTCCTGTTTCTGACCCACACCGGCACCGGGCAGCCGCCTGCCGCGCTCTTCATCGCAAGGCAGCTCATTCAGGATGCTGACCTCGAAGACCGCATCGAAGCAGAAAGTGCCCGAATCGAAGATTGCAAAGGTGAACCACTTTGTGAAGAAGGAAAGAACGCTCTCGAGGCTGCAGGCTTCCCAGTCACCCCCGAAGTCCCCATTCCGCTCGAATGGAAGACTTATGACAACTACAACCTCATCCTTCTCGTCGACAACCCCGATAACCCCGCCCTCTTCAATACTATGGGCGGCGACGTCGACAACAAGATCCACCTGCTCTCCGAATATGCAGGATTTGAAGGGGACATTGAGAACCCTTATGAAGAGGGCACCTTCGCCGGAGCCATCAAGGCCTCCGAGGCAGCCTGCAAGGGCCTCATCGACCAGCTCTCAAGTTGGATGAAATGATTCACTGCATCCCCCCTTGCAGCAGTGAATTGTGGAAATGAAAGAGCCATGAAGCGAGATTTACGCTTCATGGCTCTTTTACGTGGGGGAGCTGAGCCTGCCCTGCGAGCAGCGCAGGCTTTTCTGGTTTTTCTTCAGCCGAAGGCTGGTTTGAGGGAGTTAACCCTCCCTTGCTTCGCAAAGGGAAAACATGCCAACCTCGCGTTGCTCGTGGAAAACCGCACATCCTCGCCTCCATCCACACGCAATTCCCACGTAAAAACCCTCCTTACCGGATGGCAGCCGGCAGGGAGGGCTTCTTTATTTTTGGAGTTTGGGAATGATCTAGTCACAGGAACATATCAACTATGCTGCTGCGAAAGAGATGCATGGGTTAGGAGACCCTTGCGATTGGAAGGAGGAAAGACGGATTCCATCGCGCCGCTGCATCAGCGTCTGGCCCTTGTCTGCGGGATACGTGAAAGACGGCATGAATGACTTTTCCACGGAAGCACTGACAGCGTGCGGGAGCGGGAAGATTGGCGTCCGATACGGGCGGAGAGACGTAAGGTTTCTTCTTGCTGCTTTTCGGCCTGACTCTGGCCTGATGGCAGGGAGGAAAGAGCTTTCGCATCTTCTTCCTTATTCTTCTTTGGAAAAGAGGACCGGTGCTTGCGAGGCGTACGCTTGCGCCGGCGGATATACGGCAGCTTCATTGAGGCATTGGACCCCTCCGGACAAAACAAACAATGCTCGGAGAAGCGGCAGGTATATCTGCAATCGAAAAAGAGTTTCGGAGGCTTAGGCCTCATGGGGACTATTCCTTGTCCGGGTCGGCGATCGGCTGCTTTCCTTCCGGGTAACGATACCGGAGGAACCTCACCGGGCACTCTCCCTTCCAAAGACTCACCCCTGGGAACAGTCTTTTCAGGTAAACTGCGGGCAGTTGCCTATGATTATTATACAACATTTGAAGAAAATTGGCGCCGTAAAAGTACTCTTAAGGGTGACAAACAGTAAAAGTAACGATACTATCGGCTTTTAAATACTATTGAATTTTTCTGTAACTGCTTAAAAATCATGCAAGGGAATAAATGATTTCTAAGTAATCTATTGATAAAGAGGAAATTGGGGATGAGAAATGAGAGATGGGGAAATTGAAAAGCCATACAACCGAGCTAAAGCTCGAAGAAATGCAACTCATCCGTCGGCTCCGCCGCCCCCTTGGTATGATTCAACAAGAAAGACAGAATAATATCATAAATATATTAGGAGGT
>ERZ791573.801-NODE-801-length-15183-cov-18.827869_pt1 | contig 15183 bp, 11 predicted proteins | sample MGYA00509971_ERZ791573 | MGnify/ENA primary metagenome ERZ791573 (study PRJEB30046, sample SAMN00791921) | human gut metagenome | study: EMG produced TPA metagenomics assembly of the A metagenome-wide association study of gut microbiota in type 2...
ATTAAGTGAAGCTTGTGCCCGTCGTCTGTTCGGAGGGAAACAAGCGGTAGCGTGCGCCAGCAGCAGCAGATGGAGCTGGAACAGGCCTATGCGCAAGCCGTGGAGCTGCGGGCCACCGCCGACCGTCTGCGCTCTGACCTCAACGCAGCATCTTCCGACACGCTCTTGCGCCGCTCGCTCGAGGCAGGACAGCTGTCGCTGCTCGACTATCTGCTTGAGCAGTCGTTCTACTATTCGGCCCGCACCGCACTTCTCGATGCTGAACGCGATGCTCAACTGGCTTTGTCTCAGTTGCGGACGCTGATGTATTAAGTGGACGGAAAATAACCGCAAGCCTGCTTCGTGCAGCATGAAAAACGGATAATTGTTGAGCCTTGTTTTAGTTAAAACATTAAAACTTTCTCAATAATTATCCGTTTCTCTATCTCAATAGAAAGATAAACGTTATCTTTGCAGACCCGATGATGGGGTATGGACGATTATAAAAAACAGAATGAAACCCAAAATAATTAATTTTTAAACAAAAAAGGTATGAATAAGAAAATGATGTTTTTGGCAGTTGCAGCCGTCGCTCTGATGGCTTCGTGCTCAGGCAAGAAGACTGCTCCCAACGTTAGTGAAGCCGACTCGGCAAACCAGTCAGACACCACAGCTGCCGCAACTGTTGATCTCGCTTCTGTGGCTGGCACCTACGAGGGCACTCTTCCTGCTGCCGACTGCCCGGGAATAAAGACCGTGCTCACGATCAACGCCGACAGCACCTACGAGCTGAAGCAAGACTATATTGACCGCCCCGACTCACACGACGAGGCCAGCGGCGTGTTTCAGGTGCTCGATGGTGGCGTGCTCATGCTCGTGCGCCCGTCAAGCGGCGACCACACCTTCTATAAGGTTAAGGACGCAGGCAGCATCGTCATGACCGACTCGCTCGGAAACGAGCCCGAGGGAGAAATGGCGAAGCTCTATGTTTTAAAGGTAAAAAAGTAAAAAAGGGCTGACACCCTTGAAAGGGAAGAGTGAAGAACGAAGAGTGAAGAATTCATGTGCTTGTTTCTCACATAGCCTTGGCCATAGAATTCTTCACTCTTCACTCTTCACTTTTCTCTCTTCACTCTTCACTCTTCACTTAAAAAAATGAATGTTCTGATAATAAATGCCAGTCCGCGAAAGAATGGCAACATCGACCGCATGCTTAAAGCCATGCAAGACGAGGCTGAGCGCCTTGGCCACAAGGTGAACAATGTGCGTGTTGACCGGCTCCATGTGGCTCCGTGCCGCGGTTGCATGGCCTGCAGGAGCAAGCTCCGTTGCGTGTTGCCCGAGGACGATGCGCAGCGTGTGCTGGAGCAGATAAGGTGGTGCGAGGTCCTCGTCATTGGTGCCCCGTGCTATTGGGGCAACATTCCCGGCTCCCTGAAACTGCTTTTCGACCGCATGGTCTATGGCATGATGGGCGAGAACCGTCTCGGCATCCCCGTGCCGTTGCACAAGGGCAAGAAGGCGGTGGTGGTGACGACCTGCACCACCATCTGGCCTTTCAACATCCTTGCCAACCAGACGCGAGGTGTGAAACGCGCCCTCAAGGAGATTCTACGCTATAGCGGCTTCCGCCTTGTCAAGACCATACAGAAGGGCGGCACCAAGAACGGCAAGCCTGTGAGCGACCGTGAGCTTCAGCGCTGCAAGAAGGCCATGAGAGCGGTCTTCTGATTGTTGACAAGTAGACAAGTTGACAAGTAGACGAGTTGACAAGTAGACGAGTAAAAAAAATTGTCTCTATTGTCTCTATTGTCTTTAACCCCCCGCAAGCGGAAACCGCAAGCGGAAAGTGGAAAGCAGAAACCAGAAAACCTTTCTGTTGTCTTATAAAAAATCGCAAGCAAGCGGAAAAAACAAAAATATCAAATAAAAAACAATGTTACCTCCCAACTTACAAGCGCGTGTAGACCGCGCAGTAGACAATTTTATGCAAGGCTACGGCTGCTGCCAATCGGTTGTGGCAGCCTTTGCCGACCTCTACGGTCTCGACGACACCATGGCCAAGCGCATAGGAGCAGGCTTTGGTGGCGGTGTCGGCCGCATGAGGATGATGTGTGGTGCCGTGTCGGGCATCGTGGTCCTTGTGGGCTTAGACTGTGGTCAGACCGAGGGCAGCGACCGCGAGGGCAAGTCGGCCTGTTACAAGGTTGTGCAGGAGCTGCTTGCCCAGTCGAAGGCTCAAAACGGCTCCCTCATCTGTGCCGAAATTCTTGGTTTGAAGGGCAACGTCAAGGCCCAGTCGAGCTACGAGGCTTCTGCCCGCACAGCCGAATATTACAAGACGCGTCCCTGTGCCGCAAAGGTAGAGAGCGCGGCACGCATCTTTGCGGAATATCTTTTAAAGGTAAAAAGGTAAAAAGGTAAAAAGGTAAAAAAGGCTGGTGCCTTGGGAAGGGAAAAGCGAAGCCTTTTTTACCTTTTTACTTTTTTACCTTTAAAAAGCCCTTTTTACTTTTTTACCTTTAAATAGCTTCTCATAGCGTTAAGCACCGCCGCCACGGTAACGCCCACGTCGGCCATTACCGCCATCCACATGTTGCCAAGACCAACGGTGGCGAGCAGCAGCACAGCCACCTTCACGCCAATGGCGAACCACACGTTCTGACGCGCTATCGCTATGGTGTGGCGCGCTATCTTTATCGCCACGGCAATGTTGCTTGGCTTGTCGTCCATCAGCACCACGTCGGCAGCCTCGATGGCAGCATCGCTGCCCAAAGCTCCCATGGCAATGCCCACGTCGGCACGCTTAAGCACAGGAGCATCGTTTATGCCGTCGCCCACAAAAGCAACGCTCTTGCCGTGAGCTCTCTTGCCCTGATAGCCCTCGCCCTGAGCCTCCTCGCCGAGCAAGCGCTCGATGTGCGCCACCTTGTCTGTGGGCATCAGCTCGGCGTGCCACTCGTCTATGCCCAGACGCTCAGCCACCTCTTTGCCCACAGCCTCGCGGTCGCCCGTGAGCATGACCGTGTGCTCCACGCCAAGAGCCTTCAGGTCGGCAATGGTCTTGGCGCTGTCCTCCTTAATCTTGTCGTTGACCACGATGTGGCCCGCATAAACGCCGTCAACCGCCACATGAATGATCGTGCCTGCGCGGTGGCAGTCGTGCCAACGGGCAGAGAGCGCATCCATCATCTTCGTGTTGCCCACGCACACCGTGTGGCCGTTGACCACAGCCCTCACGCCTTGGCCCGCAATCTCCTCCACCTGTTCCACGCGGCACCCGTCGCACGCCTCGTTGGGAAAGGCGTTGCGCAGGGCAGCGCCAATGGGGTGGGTGGTGTAATGTTCCACATGAGCGGCGAGGTGCAGCAGCTGCTCCTTGTCATAATGGTCGGGGTGCACAGCCTCGACCTCAAACTGTCCGTAGGTCAGCGTGCCCGTCTTGTCAAACACCACCGTGCCTATGTCGGCCAGGGCGTCAATGTAGTTGCTGCCCTTCACCAGGATGCCGTGGCGCGAGGCTCCTCCAATGCCGCCAAAGAACGTGAGCGGCACGCTGATGACCAGGGCGCAGGGACACGACACCACGAGGAAGATGAGGGCTCTGTGAAGCCATGTGGCAAACCCCGCGGCGTAGCCGCCTGTGACAAAGAGCGGCGGCAGGAATGCAAGGGCGAGGGCCATGAACACCACGATGGGCGTGTAGACCCTGGCGAAACGCGTGATGAACGCCTCGCTACGCGACTTGTTCTTGTCGGCGCTCTCAACCAGGCTGATAATCTTCGACACCGTGCTCTCGCCGAAGCATCGTGTGGTGCGCATCTCCAGCACACCTGTCAGGTTTACACATCCCGATGCCACCGTGTCGCCAACCGTCACGTCGCGCGGCGCGCTCTCGCCCGTCAGAGCCACCGTGTTAAGGGCCGACGAGCCTTTCGTCACCACGCCGTCGAGCGCCACCTTTGCGCCTGGGGGCACCACGATGGTCTCGCCCACCTTCACCTCGTCGGGCGCCACGGTGAGCACCTCCTCACCGCGCTTCACCTCTGCCGTGTCGGGACGAATGGCCATGAGGTGTGAGATGCTGCGCTTGCTGTTGCCCTCGGCATAGCCTTCGAACAGCTCGCCCACCTGGAAGAAGAGCATCACAAACACCGCCTCTGCAAACTCGGTCTCTGCTCCGGGCAGGAACCCGATGGTCAGGGCGCCAAGGGTGGCGATGGTCATGAGAAAATCTTCGTTGAACATCTCGCCCTTCACCACACCTTCTGCCGCCTCCTTCAGCGTGTCGTGGCCGATCAGGAGGTAAGGCACAAGGTAAACAAGCAGCACCTGCCATGTGGCGAGACCGCAACACTTCTCCACAGCCACAGCTCCGATGAGCAGCAACGTGGTGGCGATGATAAGCCATAGCTTGCCCTTCAAACCTCCATGCTCGTGGTGGTGATGATGCTCATGCTCATGCTGATGCTGATTCCCAATCTCATGCTGATGCTCTTCATCCGAGCAGCAGCAACAATGTCTATGCAATTTTTCTGTCATGTTTCTTCGCTTTATTTTTTTCCCTTTTATCGTTTCTTTCTTTATCGCTTGCAAAGTTACGACATGTTTGCTGCAACCGGGTTGCATTTATTGGTATTGAACTTTCGCTTTTAAAATATGGCAATTATCTCAAGCAAGCGTCGCCGCGCTCGACTTGTCGCTTGCCAGAGCGTCCTCGAAGAGGGCGAATATCCATAACCGCTGGTTGAGCTGCCGAAGGCAGCGAAGCCTGCGGTCCCCATGAATGATGGTAAGATCGTCCTCGAAGAGGGCGAACATAGGAAATGTTTGCACAGCCTGCTTGTGTTCGCCCTCTTCGAGGACGCTTGCTTGAGATAATTACCACATTTAAAAGCGAAAGTTCAGTAAGGGAAATGTGAAAAATCCTGACCTTCTTTAAAGAGGAAAACTAAAAATTCATTTTGACCCATTTTGACCTTGACCCATTTTGACACGCTTGCCAAAAGGAGTTTTGAATTTTGAGTTTTGAGTTTTGAATTATCGGCTTTCAGCCGATTTTGAGTTATCGAGTTTTAAATTTAGATTTTTTACGCAAAACTAATTCAAAATTCAATAATTCAAAATGCGCGAAGCGCACAATTCAAAATTCAAAACTCAAAAATCAAAACTCAAAATTGCGCCAGCTGGCGCAATAATTCAAAATTCAAAACTCAAAATTCAAAATTCTTTAAAATCCGAAAATCTCGTCGGTTGTGATGTGCTTCACAGGTCCTATTTTTCCGAGACTTTCCATGTCGAGGTTCTCCTCGTCGCCGAGGATGATGTAGCGGTAAGGTTTGTGAGCCATGTTCTCCTGCTCAAACTTGACCACGTCCTGAAGCGTGATCTTGGGCAGCGCCTCGTAGATGGTGCGGTTGATGTCATAGTCGATGCCGAGCGCCTGGGCCTGGGCATACTTGCTGAAGATGGCTGTCTTCGTGGTGCGCTCCGTGGCAATGCGCTTCTGCAGGGCTTGCTTGGCAAGGGCGAAGGCACGCTCCGACTGCGGCACCGTGTCGATGATGGCGTTGAAGGTGCGTATGCAGTCCATCATCTTGTCGTTCTGCGAGATGATGTGGGTCATGGCAAACTCGGGGTGTCCCTTGCGCGAGGGCGTCACATAGGCTGCATAAGCGTTGTAAGCCAGTCCGCGGCTCTCGCGCAGCTCCTGGAACACCACAGTGTTCATGCCGCCGCCAAAATATTCGTTGAACATGGCAGCCACGGGCTCACGCTCGGGTGTCCATGCCGTGCCGCTGTTGTTATACTGTCGCATGAAGATGTTCTTTGCCTTGTAGGGCGCAATGAGCACCTCGTTCTGCGTGGTGGTCTGCTCCTCATACTGGCGTCCTGCTGGCACCTCTGCCAGCTTCTTGGCAGCGTGGTGGTTCTTGTCGATGAGGGCGATGACGCGGTTCAGCTCGTCGGGACCGTAATATTGCACGCTGTGCTTGTAGCGCGGGAGCGTGGTTATGAGCTTCACGAGGTCGGCGGGGTTGGCGCTGTCGAGCTCGGCACCGGTCATTTGGTTGAGGTAGGGGTTATATTTGCCGTAGACGGCGTAGCTGTAGAGCGCGCTGAAGTTGGCGCTCTGGTTGAGCTTGTTCACCTCGCGGCTCTTCTTCTCCAGCGCCACAAACTGTTGCCATGCGGCGGTGTCTACCTTGGCGTTGGCGAAGAACTGCTCCATGAGCTTCAGCGCCTCTGCCTTGTTCTCGTCAAGACCCGAGAGCGTGATCTTGACCTTGTCTCGTCCTGCCGACACGTTGTAGGAGCAGGCGAGCTTGTAAAACTGCTGCTTGAGCTGCTCGGCGGTCATGGTGCTTGTGCCCAGATAGTCGAGGTAGCCGGCGGCGAGGTTCAGGCGCTTGTCGGCCTCGGTGCCGAAGTTGAAGGTAAACTGCAGGGCGAACAGTCCGTTGCTCGTGTTCTTGACATACTGCACGGGCAGGCCCTTCTTGGTTTTGCCGAAGGTGAGGTCGCGCTTGAAGTCGACAAACACGGGGGCTATGGGCTCCACCTTCGAGCTGACGATTTCTGCCACGAAGGGGCTCTGCTTGTCGCGGTTCGCGGGTATGGGCGTGATCTGCGGCTTGTCTATTTTCTTCTGCGTTGAGTCGACACCCTGGCGCTTGTAGACGGCCACATAGTTGTCAAGGAAATGGCGGCGGGCAAAGCTGACGATCTGCTCCTTCGTGATGTGGCTTATGCGGTCGAGACGGCCCACCACATCGCTCCATTTCTGCTGGTTTATGAAGGCGTCGACAAACTTGCTTGCGCGGCTGTCGTTGCTCTCCATCTCGTTATAGGCCTTGAGCTTCATGTTGTTGATGACCGACGGCAGCAGGTCGTCAGCGAACTCGCCGCGCTTGAGCTTGTCGATCTCGCCCAGCATCAGGTCGCGCACCTGATCCAGCGTCTGGCCCTCCTTGGGCAGACCCTCGACGATGAACGATGAATATTCGGCCAGCGGATAGGTGAAGGCGGCACCGCCCAGATACATCATCTTCTGGTCGAGGTCGAGGTCAAAGAGACCGGCCTTGCCGTTGGAGAGCATGTCGGCAATCACGTCGAGCGTGTCTTGCTGCATCGAGGCGGCAGCGTCGAATCGCCAGCCCAGCATCACGTTCTCTGCCTCCTGGCCCACGACGGTGGTGTCGGCGGGAGCGGTGAGCGCGGGCACGGGCGCATATTCGGGTCGCGAGAGTGTGGGGTTGGCCTTCCACGAGCCGAAATATTTGTCGATGATGGCAATCACCTTGTCGGGGTCAAAGTCGCCCGACATGCAGATGGCCACGTTGTTCGGACAATAGTAGCGTTTGAAATAGTTCTTGATGTTTGTGATCGACGGGTTCTTCAGGTGCTCGCCTGTGCCCAGCGTGGTCTGCATGCCGTAGGGGTGGCCGGGATACATCTTGGCGTTGTAGGCAGCCCACTCCTTGCGTGAGTCCTTTGCCAGCGAGATGTTATATTCCTCATACACCGCCTCCAGCTCTGTGTGGAAGCCGCGTATGACCATGTTCTGGAAGCGGTCGCTCTGTATGCGTGCCCAGTTGTCGACCTCGTTAGAGGGGATGTCCTCCACATAGCAGGTCACGTCGTTGGAGGTGTAGGCGTTGGTGCCCTCGGCACCTATCGACGACATGAGCTTGTCATACTCGTTTGGAATGTTATATTGTGCCGCGATCTGCGACACGCTGTCTATCTGGTGGTAGAGTCGCTTGCGCTCGGCGGGGTCGGTCACCTTGCGGTAGGCCTCGTAGCGGCGTTCAATGTCGTTGAGGTAGGGCAGCTCCTTCTCGTAGTTTGAGGTGCCAAACTGCTGTGTGCCCTTGAACATGAGGTGTTCGAGATAGTGGGCCAGACCCGTTGTTTCGTGCGGGTCGTTGCGGCTGCCTGTGCGCACGGCGATGTAGGTCTGTATGCGCGGTTTCTCCTTGTTCACCGACATGTAGACGGTGAGCCCGTTCTTCAGCGTGTAGATGCGGCTCTGCATCATGTCGCCTTTCACCTGCTGATAGTCGTAAGCCGACGCCTGGCCCATGAAGCCCACGCCCAGCACGGCCACAGCCGATACGATAAATTGTTTAATGCTCATTTTTATATTTTTTATTTCTTATTTTTTATTTTTTATTTTCTTGTTTTCTTGCTTTTTTATTTCTTATTAAACTTTCGCAAGTGCATAATAAACACATTTTCAAGCGATTATCATCTCAAGCAAGCATCGCCGCGCTCGACTTTATCGCTTGCCAGAGCGTCGCCGAAGGCGGCGAATATCCATAACCGCTGGTTGAGCTGCCGAAGGCAGCGAAGCCTGCGGTTCCATGAATGATGGTAAAATCGTCCTCACGCTCGCTTGAGATAAATTTCATAATTAAAAAGCAAAAGTTCAGAACCTTATAAGGCTCTTAAGCCCCCTCAAACCTTTTTACCTGTCAGTAAGTCTCTTCACCTGCCACCACGCCGGCACAAGCACGCAGAGCGAGCAGAGGATAAAGAGGGCGAGACGTGCATAGTCGCCACCGAAGAAGTCGGTGAGCTTCATGTTTTGCAAGCCAGGCATGAACCTGAAGGTAAAGAAAGCGATGGCGTTGTTGACAAGGTGGAACACCACGCCCGGCGCAATGCTGCGCGTGCGCCAATAGAGCCAACCAAGGAGTAGGCCCACAACCGTGCCGTTGACAAACTGCACGGTATTGCCATGGGCCATGCCGAAGAGCAAGGCTGAAAGGAGGATTGCCCACCAACGGCCCGAAGGACCGAAATGGTCGAGAAGGGTGCGCAAGATGGCACCACGAAACGCCATCTCTTCGGCCAAAGGCACCACGACAGCAACGGCAAGGAAGCCCCACTGGTTGCTGAGCATCTGCGTGAGCAGTTGCTGTGCCGTGACAGGCATCTCCAGACCCGAGAGGTCTATGATGAGCTGCATGGGAGCCACGATGCCGAGGGCCATGAGTGCTGTCCACACGAACACGTCCCAGCGTCGCTGCTGCATATATTCGCGACTGAACGGCGACCAACGACGCCATGCGAACACGCCGATGGTTATGGCTCCACTGATTATGCTTGTCAGCACAAGAGCCGTCGAACTCATTGTCACCGTCATCTGTTTACAAAGCAAGGCAGCAGAGCCTTGCACAATGATCTGAATGAGCATGAACGCTACAAAGTAGAGTCCTGCGGTTAGAATATTTTTCATATTAGTAAAATTTAAAGCCCCACTCAGAAGCCCCACCCCCGCGCCGCTTCGCGGCTCACCCCTCCCCTTATGGAGGGGAGTGAATAGCCAGGGCTATAGGATTTTTCACTCTTCGTTTTTCATTTTTCCCTTAAAATGGCGTCAGCCCTTTTTTACCTTTTTACCCTTTTACCTTTTTACCTTTAAAAACATCCTCTTCTCGACCTCTTTTCTGTCTTTGTGCAACTGCTCTTCAAGAGCCTCAACGCTATCAAAGCGCTGCTCGTTGCGCAGTCTAAAAAAGAAAGCGATGGTCATGGGCTGACCGTAGATGTCGTCATTGAAATCGAAGATGTTAGCCTCAATAGTGGTGGTTGAACCGTCAAATGTGGGGCGCGTGCCTATGTTAAGCATTGCCGGGAGCCAACCGTCGAGGTCATCTATTGTTGGGATCGGCATTTCTGGAGTCAAACCGGCAAGGGCTGTAGCCTCACATTTCCCCATCACAGCATCGGCACAGCCTATCTTTACCCACACACCATACACGCCATTGGCAGGGATGAGCAGAGGATAGCCCGTGGTGTCGAGATTGGCTGTCGGGAATCCCATCTTGCGACCCTCGGCAAAACCATGCGTCACACAACCCGTAATGGTGTAGGGACGGTCAAGGAACAGATTGGCTCTGCTCACATCGCCCTCTTTCAACAAACGACGTATCGCACTGGAACTCACATGCTTGCCCAATTTTTTAGCAAAAGAAGAAGCGTCGGAAGAAGATACTTTCACAGAAGAAGCCACCTCTGAAGAAGCATTGGAAACATCTGAAGAAGCGTTGGGAGCCTCTGAAGAAGCGTTGAAAGCCTCGGAAGAAGCATCAACATGTGGTTCTGAAAGAGCATCAACAGAAGCATCAGGAGAAGAAGCTTTTGAAACCTCGGAAGAAGAAGCGACAGGTGCCTCTGAAGAGTAAGAAACAGGAGGACAAGGCTCTGCAAGAATCGTTAGTTCCGAGTTTTGCACGACCTCTATACCCAGCTCTTTGCCATAGCGCACATAATCGTCGAACCCTTCGGCACGGTTATGTCCGAAGCGGTGGTCATAGCCTATGACGAGCGTTGTGACGCCGAGACGTTCTTTGAGCACCTGAGCCATAAACTGGCGGGCCGAAAGAGCTGCCAACTGGCGCGTGAAATGTAACACCTCCACGCGGTCGACACCTGTTTCATGTAGCAGTCTCAACTTGGTGTTGAGTGTTGTGAGCATCTGCGGCTGATAGTCGCTCTGCAGCACCTCACGCGGATGCCGGTCAAAGGTTATGACCAGGCTCTGCTGAGCATGCGCATGCGCCGTCTCCATCACCTTATTTATAAGGTAACGGTGTCCGCGATGCACACCGTCAAAAAAGCCGATGGTTGCAACAACGCCCGCAGGCAGACCCTTGTCCACAACAGACGAGCCTGCATCCACCGCAGCCGACGCACCGTGCGCCAAGTCCTCTACGCCGCACTGTGAATGTTTATTAATAGTCAGGGCTATTGGATTTTTCACTTTTCTCTTTTCACTTTTCACTTAACAATTTCTCCCATTCCGTTCCATAAGGGTCATGCAGCGTTGCAATGCCCACCTTAGCTGCTCCTTGGCAGTTGTCGTTGCGGTCGTCAATGAAGAGCGTGTCTTCGGCTTTGATGCCAGCCTGTTGAAGGGCCTCTACGAAGATTTGAGGGTCGGGCTTGGCCAGATGCATGGCGCAAGAGAGGAAGACCTTATCAAAATAGTCGTCCACGCCATACTCATGTCCTTCGCCGTCGCGATAACCAAAGAAGTCGTCGGCACACTTGTCCCAATGCATAAAATTGGTGTTGGAGAGCAAATAGACACGATGTCCGCGTTTGCGGAGAGTGAGCAGCGCCGCCTTCTTCTCGTCAGGAATGCCAGTAAGTAGTTCGTTCCACGCCCAGATGATGTCTTTGTCGGGCACATCACACTGGCAGATGCTACGCACCTCATCACAAAACTGCTCCGTGGTGATGTCTCCCACCTCGGCAGCAAGGAACAGGTCTTCGACCCTATGTTCGCGCACATAGAACGCAATCTTCTCGAGGCCCACCTTCTCAAACGCCGCTATGCAACGCTCGTTGTCCAAACCTACGAGTATGCCCCCGAGGTCGAAGATAATATTCTTTTTCGATTCTATATTCATATTTCTTTTTTCAAACAGCCCATGTCCGGATTTTAGAAGCCCAGCGTCTTAAACTTAAACAACGCAAGCCGTCAGTTAAGACAATGCAAGCCTCCTATCCTTTCACCAGGCCTTTTTCCAAAGCCTTTTTATTCCTTTCCAACCTTTCGCAAGTGCATAATAAACACATTTTCAATTGATTATAATCTCTGGAAAGCGGCGCCGCGCTCGATGTTGTCGCTTGCCAGAGCGTCGCCGAAGGCGGCGAATATCTATAACCGCTGGTTGAGCTGCCGAAGGCAGCGAAGCCTGCGGTTCAAAGAATGATGGTAAGATCGTCCTCGAAGAGGGCGAACATATGGAATATTTGCACAGTTTGCTTGTGTTCGCCCTCTTCGAGGACGTTATGTTATCTTGCTGTGAAACCGCAGGTTACGTTCGCTTCGCTCTCTTCACCAGCGGTTATGGATATTCGCCGCCTTCGGCGACGCTCGCTTGAGATAATTTCCATTTATTAAATGCGATAGTTCAATTCCTTTTTATTTATTCTTTTTGCCCTTGAAGAGCCTTACGATCTCGCCAATCCACAGCACAGGCGAGGTGAGCAGAACGATCCATCCCCACTCGGCAGCCGACAGCGGCACCGTGCGGAACATCTGTCCGCCGAAGGAAACGATGATCCACTGGCCCACGAGCACCATAGCGAGCACGAAGAGCAATGTGCGGTTGGCGAAGAGGTGGTGGAAAGCCGAATGGCCGCTGCTGAGGGCCTTGGCGTTGAACAGATTCCACCATTGCAACATGACGAACGTCGTGAAGAAGAGCGTCATCTCATGCACGTCCATGCCTGCGTCTGCCATGCTGCCACTTGCCCCAAGCATGGCGCCTCGCTCACAGTAGAAGAGGAACACCATCATCGGGAGGAACAGCAACAGGCCCACCGAGAGAATGCCCTTCGCGATGGGGCGTGTTATGATGAAGTCGGTCTGTCGGCGCGGCTTCTCCAACATCACGTCATGTGTGGGCGGCAGCGAAGCCAACGCCATGGCAGCAAACGTGTCCATGATGAGGTTTATCCACAGAATCTGTGTCACGGTGAGCGGCAGCTCGGTGCCTATGACGGAGCCGCCAAGCACGAGCAGCAGAGCCACCACGTTGACCACAAGCTGGAAGAAGAGGAAGCGCTGTATGTTCTTATAGAGCGAGCGTCCCCACATCACCGCCTTCACGATGCTGCGGAAGGAGTCGTCGATGAGCGTTATGTCGCTGGCGTTCTTCGCCACGCTGGTGCCAGAACCGAGCGACAAGCCCACATGTGCGTGGTTGAGAGCGGGCGCATCGTTGGTGCCGTCGCCCGTCACGGCCACCACCTCGCCGTGCTTCTGCAACAGGTTCACGAGACGTTGCTTGTCGGTGGGACGGGCACGGCTCATCACCTTCATTTTCTCCACATAGCGATAAGCCTCGTCGTCGCTGAGAGCCTCGAAGGCGGGACCTGTGATCTGTGCCTCGGCAGGCGTGTGGTCATCCCACGCACCTATCTGTCGGGCAATCTCTATGGCTGTGGCGGAGGTGTCGCCCGTCACGATCTTCACGCCTATTCCGGCCGAGCGGCAGTCGGCCACAGCGTTGGGCACATCCTCGCGTATGGGGTCGCTGATGCCCACAACAGCCTGAAGCGTGAGGTGCTCGACAGAGAGCGTGTCGGCACGTCGGCAAGCAAACGCCAGCGTGCGCATGGCCTTGTCTTGCCACAGGCGGAGCTGCTTACGCACAGCCTCAGCGTCTGCCTCACTAATGTCGCAGAAGCCCATCACCACCTCGGGAGCGCCCTTCACAAACAGCCATTCGGCGTCGTCAACGGCAGCCACCGTGGCCATATACTTACGCTCCGTGCTGAACGGCAGACGGTCAGCCACGGCGTTATCTGAACGCAGCGAGCGATAGTCGGCACCCTGTCCTTGCAGCCACAGCAGCAGCGCACTCTCCGTGGGGTTGCCTATGCCGCGTCCCGAAGTATCGATGTCGGCGGTGGTGTTAAGGGCTATGGCCTCGTTGAGCAGACCATCCTGTCCCTTCATCACCATGATGTCGGCCACCTGCATGCGGTTCTGCGTGAGCGTGCCCGTCTTGTCGGTGCATATCACGGTCACGGCTCCCATGGTTTCACAAGCATGGAGCTTGCGCACGAGGTTGTTGCTCTTGAGCATGCGCCTCATGTTCAGGGCAAGGGCAAGCGTCACAGCCATGGGCAGACCCTCGGGCACAGCCATGACGATGAGCGTCACGGCCATCATGAAATATTTGAGCACCACACCGGCCATTCCCACATAGTTGGTGGTGTGCCAGAGCGGCGAGGTGAGCATGTCGTGGGCAAGGAATATGACGAAGGCGGCGACGCTGATGGCGGTGCCTACCTTACTTATAAGTTTTGCCAACTTCGTGAGCTGCATGTTCAGCGGTGTCTTCACCGCCGTAATCTCCGTGGCCTTACGCGCCACCTTGCCTATCTCCGTTGCGTCGCCCACAGCCGTGACCACAGCCACGCCGCGACCCGACATGACCATCGTTGAACGCAGAATGAGGTCTGAGGGATAGGTCGCCTCGGTGTCGGCGGGATGGTCTTCATCGACCACATGCTTTGTCATGACAGGCTCGCCTGTGAGCGAACTCTCGTCACATTGCAGGTCGGTAGCCTCGACCAGTCGCGCGTCGGCAGGAATCTCATCGCCCGTCTCAACAATAATGACATCACCCACCACCACGTCATGACGGGCAATCTCTGTCACGTCGCCGTCGCGTCTCACCTTCACGGGCTCCTCCTCGCCGAGGGCCGTGAGGGCGTTAAACTTTCGCGCTGCGTCCATCTCAAACACGAAACCCACGGTTGTGGCAATGAAGATGGCGAGGAATATGCCTAAAGTCTCTATAAACTCGCCGTTCAGGAACGCCAGTCCCAGCGACACGAGTGCCGCCACGATAAGAATCTTTATTATCGGGTCGTTATATTTTTCAATGTAGAGTTTCCACAGAGGTGTTCGCTCCGACGGCGTGAGCACATTTTCTCCATGCTTTGCGCGGCTCTCCTCCACCTCAGCAGGCGTAAGCCCCGTCACAGGTTTCCCGGTCATGGGTTTCCCATTCATCGTCTTTTTGTTTTCTGTTGTCATCTTTATAAAAAAATCTGTTGTCTTGACAATAAACGTCGTCTTTTAAAATTTATAGCCTTCTTGCTTGGTCTTTCCAGCATTCTTGCTTGGTCTTTCCAGCATTCTTGCTTAATCTTTTCCAGCATTCTTGCTTAATCTTTTCCAGCCTTCTTGCTTGGTCTTTTCCAACCTTCTTGCTTGGTCTCTTCCAGCCTTCTTGCTTGATCTTTCCAGCCTTCTTGCTTAATCTTTTCCAGCCTTCTTGCTTGGTCTTTTCCAGCCTTCTTGCTTTTATTATCTTGTTCATTTATCGCGGCGCAAGGCTTCTTCCACAAGCTGCAACAAACCGTAAAAACCGCAACACTGCCGCAATTAAATGCAAAGTTACGGTTTGCTAAAATTATATGCAAATAATAGATGTTACAAAACAATAAAAAAGAAGTTACAACAACGTTTTCGTTTAAAAGCGCCCATGCGACAACGTCATTTTCAGCCCTACACGCCTATATTTTTAAATTTATAACAAAAAAATTTGCACATCTCGCTCATTATTCTTACCTTTGCACCACAAAACTTATCACATCCCCATGTGACAAGTCGGGCTTTTAGCTCAGTTGGTTAGAGCAACAGACTCATAATCTGGAGGTCCTAGG
>ERZ791573.802-NODE-802-length-15174-cov-22.520471_pt1 | contig 15174 bp, 10 predicted proteins | sample MGYA00509971_ERZ791573 | MGnify/ENA primary metagenome ERZ791573 (study PRJEB30046, sample SAMN00791921) | human gut metagenome | study: EMG produced TPA metagenomics assembly of the A metagenome-wide association study of gut microbiota in type 2...
CTTTGAGGTCGTCAAAGAGCCCAAATGAGCTCCTCAAAGAGCCTCTTTGACAACGTCATTAAGGCACTTTCATTTTGTCATTTCGCCCCTTTGAGAAAACCATACGAAAAAGCCTCCGTTTTTGCATATTTATGCAGAAACGGGGGCTGATGTTTTTTATAGTCTTATGAATAGATTTGTTTCTCTTTTGAATGGAACCTTTCTTCTTTTGAACCGATTTTTGCTTCTCTTTTGGATGGAACCGTTCCTCTTATGAACCGATTTTTGTTTCTCTTTTGGATGAGAATTACACGATCAGAAGTTTACGCCTATGCTGAGCGTGAGGCAACCGTTGTGAGAAGAGTCGAACTCGTCGTGGCAGATGTTTGCAAGACCAATGTCGTAGGTCAGGTCGGCATAGAACAAGTCGTAAGCCATGCCGCAGCCAAGCCGCAGACCGCCGTCGAGACGTTTGAAGCAGTCGCTTGAGAACGAGCTGGTAGCCACTCGGTCGCCATAGTTCTTGATCTTGCCACCCACGCCGCACGCCACATAACCACCGAGGAACGGCTGAATGGACACGTTGTCGCCTGCATCGAAACAATATTTCACCGTGAAGGGCACCTCCAGATAGTTGAGATCATAGGTCATCTTCTTGTTCTGATAAGTGGTCTTGCCGCCTTTCTCGGTGTAGAACAAGCCCGCCTCAAGGAAGAGCGGTGCGCTGTCGGTGAGCGGTTGTCCCACCACGGCACCTATGTTGAGACCCGTCTGCCATTTGCCGCCATCCAAGGCCTTGTCGTCCGAGTTGACCACCGAGAACGACGGTCCTATGCGCAGGCCATAATAGCGTTTGCCCGCCTCATACATCCTCGACGGTCTGTTCTCGTTATAGTCGAGATGTCCTGTCTGCGGGTTATAATATTTGCTTTGAGTGTAAGCCTGTGCTGACATGCCGAGAGGCAGCATGAGGGTGGCGATGAGTGAAAATATCAGTTTTCTCATGATTGTTGCTTTTTGTTGTTTTTATTATGATAATGCAAAAGTAGGAAAAAAAAGTCCCATGCAGAAAGGGGAAACCCCTATAACTGCATGGGAAATCTCTAAAACCGACACTTTCAGACCCTTCGTCTTTGCAGGTTATAAGTAGGTGTTCAAAATTAATCGCATATATGAATCTTATAAAAAAGGTTATGCTTTCAAATGCCTCTACGCCCTCTTTTGGCCCGTATGCCCAGCTCTCATCGGTCGTGTAGCCCGCTACACTCCCTCTTCGGAGCTGAACATACAGACCAAAATAGAGCATAGAATCATTTAAATTAATTTTGAACACCTACTTAAGAAATAATCTTGTTAAAGCGCAATGCTTGCTTTTCTTGGTCTTTTGCAAGCTTAAGCTTTATTGCTCCTGTTCTTCCACAAGCGCAATGCGCAGGTCGCTGACCATGATGAGATGACGTTTGTAGAGGTCGCCGACAGCACGTTTGAACACCTTCTTGCTCACATGAAACGTGTGCTTTATGTCTTCTGCTTCGCTCTTGTCGCCGAAGGGGCACACGCCGCCGTGGGTGTGCAGATATTCGAGCAACGTGTCGGCAAACGACAGCGTCTGCTCGCGTCCTGTGGGCTGCAGCGTGATGTCGAGCTTGCCGTCGGGGCGGATGTTTGACACATAGCCGTCGCAGCGGTCGCCGTGGTGAACGAGGCGGAACACCTGGTCGTCATACACCAGTCCGGCGTAGCGGTTGTTCACGATTACCTTGAAGCCGATGGGGCTCTTCTGCCACACCAGCAGCTGCACCTTCTCGCCGGCCTTCAGGTCGGGGTGTCGCGTGTTGTCGAGGTAGCGTTCCACCTTTGCCGATGTCACGATGCGGTAGCTCTCTTCGTCGATGTGTATGTGTACGATGTAGCTCTTGCCCACCTCCATGCGCATTTTCTGCTCGCGGAAGGGACAGAACAGGTCCTTCATGAGTCCCCATTTCAGGAACGCACCATACTCGTTTACCCATGCCACCTCAAGGCAGGCAAACTCGCCCACCTTGGCAACAGGGTGTTCGGTTGTTGCCACCAGTCGCTCATCGATGTCGAGATACAGGAACACCTCTATCTCGTCGCCAATGTTTGCTCCTTGCGGCACATAGCGTTTGGGTAACAACACCTCGCCCTCGGGTCCACCGTCGAGGTAGAGTCCGAAGTCGACACGCTTAACTATTTTCAGGCGGTTGTAATCGCCAAGTTTTAATTTTGTCATAATCTAAGAAAATAAAGCACATCTCTACCACCTACAGCCCCACCCCCGCGCCGCTTCGCGGCTAACCCCTCCCCTTCTTGCTCTGGCAAGCGACCAAAGGTCGAGCGAGGGAGGGGAGTGAATGGCTTGGGCTATAAGAATTTTGAATTTTGAGTTTTGAATGTTGAATTGTCGGCTTTCAGCCGATGTTGAATGTTCGAATTTTGATTTTTCCTTTTTTAAAAGGCGATTGAATTCTTCACTCATCACTCTTCGTTCTTCACTTAAAAGAGGCTATAGGATTCTTCACTCTTCGTTCTTCACTCTTCCCTTACAAAGGCGCCAGCCTTTAAAAGCCCTTTAAATCTCGTCAATCATGCCGTCCTTCAGATGAATGGTGCGGTCGGTGATGGAAGCCAGTTGGTCGTCGTGGGTGACGATGACGAAGGTCTGTCCGAGCTTGTCGCGCAGGTCGAAGAAGAGCTGATGGAGCTCAGCCTTGTTCTTTGAGTCGAGACTGCCGCTGGGCTCATCGGCAAGTATGACCGCGGGCTTGTTCATGAGGGCACGGGCAACAGCCACACGCTGCTTCTCGCCACCCGACAGCTCGGCGGGCTTATGGCCGGCGCGGTCCTCAAGGCCCATAAACTGTAGCAGTTCCATGGCTCGCGCCTTTGCCTCGGAGCGTCCCTTGCCGGCAATGAATGCCGGGATCATGATGTTCTCAAGAGCCGTAAACTCGGGCAGCAGTTGGTGAAACTGAAACACGAACCCTATCTTCTCGTTGCGGAAGCGGCTCAGCGCCTTACCCTTCAACTCGTGCACATCGGTGCCGTCGATGACGATCTGTCCGTTGTCGGGACGGTCGAGCGTTCCCATGATCTGTAGCAGCGTGGTCTTTCCTGCACCGCTCGGCCCCACGATGCTCACCACCTCGCCCTTGTCGACATGCAGGTCAATGCCTTTGAGCACCTGCAATGAGCCAAAGCTCTTCGTTATGTTTTTTATGTCAATCATATCTTTGTTTTCGTCAATATCCTTGTTATAGAGAATATCCTTGTTCTTGTCAATTCTTTGTTCTCGTCAGTTTCTTGTTAACCCATTCCTTAACCGCCAGGTAGGCGCTGCGCTCTTCCTGGTGCTGTGGCTGTGCAAACGTCATCTCGTCCATCGGGTCGCCGTGCTGGTCGGGGAAGATGATTATGATATTTTTGCCCGAGAAAAACTGCTGGATCTCCTCTGGCAGATGCTCCAGCGCGTTCTTGTAAGACACCGTGCCCTTGCGGGCGGCGATGACGATGAACAGATGGTCCTCGGCAATGGTGGCAGCGAGGCGCGGCATCTCGTTCCAATGGTCCATCTGCATAAACTCGACACGCATCTCGGGATGGCGGTTGCGCACATACTGGTTGATGAGAGCCAGCGTGTCGGTGCGGCCGTGGAAGATGGTGCGACACTCGAGGTTCACCGACAGGCGGGCCACACGCTCCAGCCAGCGGTAGAAGCCAGGCTCAAACTGTGCCCTCGACGGCACCGCCACCTCTATGCGGCGTATGGTGCTCAGCGGCTGCTTCAGGCGAGCCATGATGATCTGCCTGTTCAGACCGTTAAACAAGCTCTGGTGAAACTCGCCCCAGAAACTTGCCGACACCTCCGGGTGCATGTGCATGCCTATGATGATCTCTGATGCTCTAAACTCCTTGAACGCGTGCTTTATGCCGTTGGCAATGTTGGCCGCCACGCGCACCTGGGTCTGCATCTTCACGTCGGCTGCCGCAGCATATTGTTGAACCTTTTCCAGCAGACGCTGTCCGCGCTCTTGGTTCAGGCGCATGTCAACGTCATCGTAGACCACCGACAGGCCCACCAGACCGCGGCCAAGCTTCGGGTTGCGCATCATGATGGCGAGGTTTACCAGACGCACGGCATATTCGGGATATTTCATGGGGATGAGCATCTTCTCATCGTCCTGTGTGTCTTCTTGCGGAATCTCCTTGTCGCGCAGCGTGATCTGTTGTGCCGCTTGCTCGGTCACAACGGTGGAGATGAGGCAGGTGAGCAGAATCATCAGCACCACGCCGTTAAGCATCTCGCCCGTCACGAGCACGGAGCCGTCGGGGGTGGTCAGGCGCATGCCCACCATGATGATGGCAATGGCTCCTGCCGCATGGGCAGAGGTGAGGCCAAACATCATGTTGCCCGACGTGTTGAGGGGCAGGCGGAACAGGAGGGCTGACAGGTAGGCGGCAATGGCCTTGCCCGCTGTGCCGAACAGGGTGATGGCAAGGGCCACCCACAGCACGCTGGTGTCGCTGAAGGCGAGGCGCACGTTGATGAGCATGCCCACGCCGATGAGAAAATAGGGTATGAAGAGGGCGTTGCCTATAAACTCGATGCGGTTCATCAGCGGCGACACATGGGGTATGTAGCGGTTGAGGATGAGGCCTGAGAGGAAGGCGCCGAAGATGCCCTCAAGACCTATGCTCTCGCTCAGGACAGCACTCATGAAGAGCATGGCCATGACGAAGATAAACTGCATGACGGCGTCGCTGTAACGACGCAGGAACCAGCGCGTGAGCTTGGGTATGAGGAGGGTGAGACCGCCACAATAGATCACAAACTTGGCTACGAACCACAGCCAGAACAGCACGCCTGTCTGCCCGTTGTGAGATGCCACCAAGGCGGCAAGCACCACCAGCGCAACCAGGAGCGAGAGCATGGACGCTCCCACGCTAAGGGCCACGCTCGGCTTGCGCTGCTGGCCGTAACGGCTCACGATGGGGTAGGCTATGAGGGTGTTGCTGGCCATGAGGCAGCCCAAGAGCAGCGAGGCGATGGTGGGGTAGCCCAACAGCCACTCTGACATGATGAACGTCAGGGTGAACGGGGCGGCAAACGTCAGCAAGCCGAAGAGCGACAGCCTGCCCTTGTTCTTCTTCACGCCCTCCACGTCCATCTCAAGGGCGGCGAGGAACATGATGTAATAGAGGCCCACACGGCCGAAGAGCTCGAACGAGTCGTCGCGCACAAGGATGTTGAAACCATACTGTCCTATGGCCACGCCTGCCAGCACCATGCCTATGATGTGCGGAATGCGCAGTTTGCCCATGATGATGGGTGCCAACAGAATGATGACAAGCACCAGAAAGAAGATGAGGCTGGGGTTGGTGATGGGAAAATATTGTGTCAGGTCGGGCATAAGCTCTTGTCGTTAAATGTGTATTCTTAATTTGCAACTGCAAACTTACTCATTTTTTTTCGAAGATGGTTGTGAAAATCAATTTAAATGGTCCTTTCAGCTGTTTATCGGCTTCTTTCTACCGTCTTGCGCCCGTTCATGATGATGATGCGCGGGCTGTGTGACGGTTGTGTCTTGCTCACCTTGCGGCCGAGGAGGTCGTAGACAGAGGTTGCTTTTTCTTTGTTTGCGCCTCCTGCGGTTTTGCCTCCTGTGGTTTGGCCTTCTTCGGTTGCGCCTCCTGCGAAAGGTGTGCTTATGGCCGATGGTGTGCTGTCGTCGATGTGGTTGACCACGGCAGCTGCGGCATCGGCATAGTCGGAGAAGACGAAGAACGCGCGAAACGGTTTAAGCTCGCCCTCGCCGTTGGGCACGGAGAGGCGTGTGCCGCTGCTGTTGAGAAAGCGGTAGGCGGTGCCGAGAAGAGGGGTGGGGACGTAGGTGCCGCACATCTGTATGTCTGTCTGCCCGTGGGTGGCGCTCGCGGCGATGGTCTTCGTCACGGGCGTGGGTTCGCTTGCCACGATGTCTCTTGACGAGAACACGGGGTCCGTGAGGGTTGTTGAGGGCTTCATGATGAACGGCTGCCCTGCTGCCACGGCGTCGGTGCGCTTGAACGACAATAGGGGTGTGCCGTCTTCGGCACGTCCGGCTGACGACAGACGCTCAACCACGGCTCCTTGAAGCGTGGTGGCGATGTCGGAAGAGGTGAGGGCGAAGGGCAGGCAAAGCGTGTACCATCCGCCGTCGGCGCAGAACGTGCGGTGGAGCGTTATGCTCTCGGCCAGATGGCCGTTGGCACGGCTCAGTTGGGTGGCGTTGTCATCGACCTCGCTCTCTGACGATGGGTCGGCGTAGAGATGCAATGGACCGACACGCAGCACACGGCGATAGATCTGCACAGGCTTTACGCTGTAAGGCGATGAGTAGCATTGGAAGAAGCCCACGCTGCTGGTGGAGGAGAAGCGTAGGCAGGTGTTGTTGGCGCGGCTGCCGTTAAACTCTATCTGCGCGTCGCCCGTCAACGGGTCTATGTCTATCTTGGCTGTGGTTAGCTCTTTCGACGATGTCGTCACGGTCTTCAGTTCTTGCGTGGAACTGTTTGTTGCTGCCAGACAATGGGTGTCGTCGACCTTTAGCATCCATCCTTTGGAACGGCGCGACAGGGTTATGAGCTGTGCTCCGTCGGGCACCGTGGGGCGACCGTCTTCATCGAACGTGGCGCTGATGGCCTTGCGGCGCTTCTTCTCTTCCTGGGTCGACATGAGGGCGTGGTTTGCGGCGTTGCCTATCACCACCACGTCGCCGTCGGCAAGCTGTGACGCATCGTTGACGCGAACAAACAACTGCTCTTCTTGCTGGTCAGAGACGTCGCTGCCTGTTCCGTTTCCTCCTGAGCCATTTCCTCCTGTTCCGTTTTCTCCTGAGCCATTTCCTCCTGTTCCGTTTCCTCCTGTTCCGTTACCTTCTCCTGTTCCTTCTGTTCCGTCTCCACCGTTTTCACCTGTTCCGTCTCCTTCAGTTCCGTCAAGGTCATCTTTGTCTACCGTTATGTTTACGTTCTCGTCGTCATCGTCATCGTCGTCTGTGTTTAGACAATCTTCATGAAGCACCATCTGGCTGTTGCGTTCTGGGCCAACCATGACGGGAGATAGTCCCCACGCCGTGGCGTGTGGAGCAACCATGTGGAGCAATGCTGTTAAAACAACGGTTTTTATGATGATCGTCAGATTGTTCATAGAATGTCCTCCATCCTTTAGGTGAGATGTCTTGTGTTTCGCAAAGATGTTTTTAGAAGATGCCTCCGCAAAGAAACAAGCTTGCTTGGTAGCTTTGCCGAGGTGCAGCTTATCTTCTGCAAAGATAATGCAAACCGAGCGCAAAGAAACAAGCTTGCTTGATAGCTTTGCCGAGGTGCAGCTTATCTTCTGCAAAGATACAATAAAATAAGCTTTTCAACAACTTTTTGCCCTTTTCCTTCTCTTCTTTGCGATAAAATGTGTAAGTTTGCATAATTAGTTGTAAGAGAGTGCGCCGACGAGCCCTGCTTTATAGCTGACAAGCACATTTCCATTCACCAAGAAGCATGAAAGCTTTTATAAACCATTTGAAGCGAAACCGCATAGAGAACCTTGTCTATCTGGCGTTGTGGATTATTATATTCACCGCGCCAATGATAAACATGTATGTGCGTGTGGTGAACGTGGCGGAGCTCGATTTCTTGTGGAACGAGATCATAGACATGTGGCGTTACACCTGCATGTTTCTGGTGGCCTTCATCATAAACAATGCCTTGCTCAACGCCATTCTTATTAAAAGGCGCGACATTCACCTGTATCTCTGCATGGCTGTGTTGCTGCTTGTGGTCTTTACCGCCTTCCAGTCGTTCATGGTCTATCTCTTCCATGACGCTGTGGCGCAGGTGCGCGAATCGGTGCTGCCGCAGCTCCCGGGAGCGTCCATCGACATCGTGAGCACCGTGGTGGTTATGTTGCTCATGGGCATGAACCTCGGCGTGAAACTGTTCTTTAAACTTGAGCGCGACTCGATAGAGATGCAGATCGTGGAGAACCAGAATCTGGAGCATCAGCTCGCTTATCTGCGTTACCAGATCAATCCGCATTTTTACATGAACACCCTCAACAACATTCACGCTCTTGTCGACATCAACCCCGAGAAGGCAAAGACCACCATCGTGGAGCTGTCGAAGATGCTGCGTTATGTGCTCTATGACGCCAACAGGGAGAGCGTGTCGTTGAAGAAGGAAATCGAGTTTCTGCGCCACTACTTCCGACTGATGTCGCTCAGGTTTACCGACGACATAAAGACCTCGCTCACGGTGCCTGAACGCATGACCGACTGTAACGTGCCGCCTCTGCTTCTTATCATCTTTGCCGAGAACGCCTTCAAGCATGGCATAAGCTACAGCGGACAGTCGTTTGTGGAGGTGTCGATAGATGTGGTCGACGGCAACGTCGTGTTCACATGCAGCAACAGTAAGCACACCGCGAAACCGACGTGTGAGAAAGGGGGCGTGGGCTTGGTTAATGTGCGCAAACGTCTGGATCTGCTCTACGACACCAACTATAAGCTTGAGATCAAGGACAGCAAGCAACGCTTTGACGTTAAGCTCGTGATGCCTGTCTTGAAGGAACGGCCACAGGAGAAGACGGTGAACAATGGTTCTGACAAGAATGGAAAATAAGGATAAAGAAACAAAAAAGGAGAATAAAGAAATAAGAATACAAAATAAAGAATAAGAACATAAAATAAAAAATAAGAATACAAAATAAAACCTTCCTCTATGAATACGATAAAATGTCTGGTCGTGGATGACGAACCGTTTGCCCTGCAGCAGTTGGCCTCTTATGTGAGCAAGGTGCCATTTCTAAAACTCGTCGACCAATGTCTTAGCGCCGATGCGGCACGCAAGGTCATTGACAGCGAGAACGTTGACGCCATGTTTGTGGACATCAACATGCCTGACCTCAACGGACTCGATTTTGTGCGTTCCCTGGCAGCCCCGCCACTCGTGGTCTTCACCACGGCCTACTCGGAGCATGCCATTGACGGCTTTCGGCTCGATGCCGTCGACTATCTGCTCAAGCCCTTCGGCATGGATGAGTTTAACCATGCCGCGTTGAAGCTGAAACGACAGTTTGAGCTTGAGCGTAGGGTATCGGTGCAGAACCTCCTCGACGACACCATCTTCTTCAAGACAGAGCACAAGGTGGTGAAGGTGCACATGCACGACATACGTTATGTGGAGGGCATGAGCGAATATCTTAAAATCTACGTTGAGGGCCAGCGCCCCATCGTCGTGTTGCTCAGCATGAAGCGCATAGAGGAGCGTCTGCCAGCCGTCAAGTTTATGCGCATACATCGTTCTTACATCGTCAATCTGCAAAAGATACAGGAGGTCAACAAGAACCGCGTAATTCTCGATAACGACACCTTCCTGCCCATCGGCGACAGCTACCGCGACAAGTTTGTGGGCTATCTCAACGCCAAGGTGTTGGGATGAAAGAGGATGATGTATAAAGCCCAATTGCTCCTGAAAACATTCTCGTCTGGACATATCGAGAAGATGAAAGAGGATGGGATATAAAGCCCAATTGTTTCTGCAAACATTCTCGCCTTGACAGATCGAGAAGATTAAAGAGGATGAGAGATAACCCCCAATTGCTCCTGCAAACATTCTCGTCTTGACAGATAGAGAAAAATAAAGAGGATGATGTATAAAGCCCAATTGCTCCAGAAAACATTCTCGCCTGACAGATCGAGAAGATTAAAGAGGATGAAGGATTAAGCCCATTTCTTCCAAATTCTCAATAAAAAGTCTTCAAAATTTGCCCATTCCACCTTTTATTATTAATTTTGCACTCGCTTAATGCGCTTGTGGCGGAATTGGTAGACGCGCTAGACTTAGGATCTAGTGTCCCGCGACGTGTAGGTTCGAGTCCTATCAGGCGCACACAGATAAATCCTAACTGCTTGAATATGAGCAGTTAGGTTTTTTTAGTTTATGAAATTGCCAACATTTTGCCAACTGAATTTGACGCTAATTTAATTTGGGCTGGCAAAAGTCGCAGTTGATGATTGATTTGCTGTTTCGCATCAAGTCGGTATAGCCAGACTCGTTTAGGATATACCTCTCTAAAACGACTCGTTTTCGTAAAGAATGCTTATGGTGCTGTCGCAAGAGACGAAATCCCCTTACCCCATGATGTAACTTGAGTCAATACGCAAAAGGCCACGAAGATTTGAGGCTTCACGTCTTCGATACATGACCCTCCACAGAAATATACGCATCAGAGAACGGATTATCTCGCTATATTGATAGCCATGCACTTTGCTACGCAAACCTAAAGCAGAGTCTATTGTATGAGACAACATCCTGTCGAATTTCTCCATAATTGGAAATATACCACCAAAAGATGAGTGTTTCTCGGATTTTATTTGTATTTTTGCTATGTCTGATGAGGTTTTGTTTGATTGTTTTTGCAACACTAAGTTAAGTGAATCCTCTGACATGGCAAAATCCTGGGCCGCTTGGCTTGTCCAAGTAACCGGCTCTGCTGAGCGGCTTAGGATATTATAAAAGTTAAATTTTATAGTGTTGCGGAATTAAGGTATACACAAAATCATGAAACACGTTTGTTTCACAACCCTTTCATTATGCCTGCTCACCGTAGTTATGCAGACATCATGCAGCGACAACCCAGCATTCAAAGCACCTAATGTGTCGCCCGACATCAATGTGCCCATCACTGGCTCTTGGCAGATAGCCGGTGAGGACATCAATGGCGACGGTGCCATTCAAGGCATCGTGGTGCACAATGACAACACTGTGACAGAATGGATGTATACCAGCGTCACAGACAATCCTTATAAATTGGGATACAAGACGGGCAAGTGGTGTGTGAATGGCAACCACTATGAGATGCAACTACTCAAAGACTATGGCAAATACTACAACGTGACCGTGGCAGGAAACGACGACCAAAAGATGTATCTCGCCTATAACGGCAAGACATCTGTGGTGCCTTTCTACAGACTCACGTCGCTGCCTGGCGATGGCGACAAGATGATAAGCGAACTTGAAGGAATGAAGATGTCGGGATTCAACATGACCGACTTCACGGGCTATTGGGAACATGACAACGAGACTGGCTGCGGATTCTACGTCGACAAAGAAGGCAATATCTCCGACATATCACAGATATGGTCTGATACAGAGCATCATTTCGTGCAGTATCATTCGGCTGAGATTGAACTGGACGACAACAACTGCACAATTCTCTCATCAGGAATCAATTGGAATGTGTATGCCGTGAATAACAACTCATTGCTTGTCTTTGCCAATGGCGACAACAATAATAGCGTGGAACACTTTGTGAAGAAAGACGTGCCCGAAGAGATGCTGAGGGCTGACGAGATAATGAAGACGCACATGCCCGAATACATCTTGGGCAAGTGGGTAACCACACACTATGCTTACATTGTGGATGGCAACAGCATCACGGATATTGACATCAAGAATGACGACAGCTGGAACTCGCAGTTTTACCACACTCTCGCTTTCATGGAAAACCATAAAACGTATAAATGGGACAGATTTGGAACTGTTGTTTTTGACCAATGGTTCACAATAGACGGTGAAAACATAACTAAATCAGGAGACTTCAATGCACTCATTATACCTGGATACGGTTATACAGAATCCTGGACCATCAGCGACAAGACTGAAGACAGCATGAAGCTCACCCGCAAGCAGGGTAATACAACAGAAATATATACTTACAAAAGAAAATGAACACTATGAAAAATATCATATCTGCCGTTGTCATGTCGCTGCTGCCTATGTGGGCATCGGCTCAGAACGAAGGTCGCCGCGTGTCAATCATTCCACATGCTGGCCTAACCGTATCCCAAATGGACGGCTCTGCACTTACAGCATCAAAGGAATGGAAAGCAGGATACACGTTTGGAGCAAGCGTGGAGATACCACTGTCGCAGTATTACTCGCTGACGACGGGAGCCGACTTCAGTCTTATAGGCACCGGATTCAAGGAGCAGAAAGAGAAATACGCATCTGCAAATGAAAAGCTTGACGTTACTTACATATCCGTGCCTCTGCAAGTAAAGGCTTACTTCCCGGGCGTGAAGGGACTGGCAGCCCATATCGGTGTGCAGGCTGGCTTGCTCGTCTCGGCAAAGGACAAGATAACCATACAAAGCATACGCACCATGAATCTTGGCGACGGCACATCATCAATGTATCTATGGGAGACGTACAAGGAGAAGAAGTCGGAGAGTGTGAGCAGCATCTTCCGCAACATTGTGGCTGGCATTCCCTTTGGCCTAAGCTATGAGTGGCGACACATCACCATCGACGCCTCATATTGCTTCGAGTTCAGAAAAGCCATAAACCTGAAGTCAAACGACCCTTGGAACATCACGGTCGACTCACCTTCGGCACGCAACCATGCTGTGTATATTACGGCGGGGTATAAGTTCACGCTGTAGGTTTACTAAACGGACTGAGTAAAATCCCATCTTTCGATGGTAAATATAGGACTTTTATCTGAAATAACCGCATCTGGTATGTATATTTTTGATTATTGTAGGTAAACGGCTATATCCTTGGAAAGACAAAACCTTTGTTGGAAAATGAAAAAAAACGGCAAGGTTGCCAAAATAGTTCATTGAAGTGTTGCTTAATTCAGTATAAATTCTTCATATTCTGACACTTGAAACAGAGAAGAAAATGTTAGACTATCTCTCAAATCTATTTGAGAGTGTCTATTTGTTAGACATACTTGAACGTCATCGTGTCAAAAACAAGTCTGAATTTGAAGATTTGGTACGCATTGTAGCATCAAGTATTGGGGCTTCAAGTTTAGTATATGCTTTTACGACAAGTATGAAGGTTAAATAACTTCAAAGAAACCCCACTTTTTTTTGTGGTGTGTAAAAGTATTTGTACTTTTGAAAGATTGATTATATGAAGTATAATTACCACTAATGATTAACAAACTTATGCAATACCCTCTTATATCAGAATATTTGGCTGCCATTCGTGATGCTCACGACAATCTTGACAAACTGAGCCATTTGGTGCCTGTATTGGATAATTATGGCGAGCCGTATCGTAGCAGCGGTGCGTTTGCTGTCGTATTCAAGATGAAAGACGAGCAGACGGGAAAGTGTTATGCCCTAAAGTGCTTCACCGAAGAGCAGGAAGGTCGTGCAGAAGCATATCGCCAGATTGCCGAGGAACTGGAGTTTGTTGCTTCGCCTTATATTACTTCCGTGAAGTATCTGGAGAAGGAACTTTTCGTTGACAGCAACTGCAAGGACAACGAGTTCCCTGTGTTGCTGATGGACTGGATTGAGGGCGAGACGATGGAGACATACATCGCCGATCACTATATGGACAATTATGACATGTCGATGCTTTGCTACCGCTTCTGCAAGATGGCTGCTTGGCTTCGCTCCCAACCATTTGCTCATGGCGATATAAAGCCCGACAATATCATGGTGCGCTCCGACGGTACGCTGACGCTTGTCGACTACGACGGCATGTTTGTGCCAGCTATGAAAGGTCAGAAGTCGCCTACTATCGGCACCAAGGACTTCTCGCATCCACTTCGCACCATCGACGATTTCGATGAAACCATCGACGATTTCGCCTTGGCTTCCATTGCCCTCTCACTAAAAGCAATATCCCTTAATCCGTCTTTGCTCGACGAGTACGGAGAGTCTGACCGTCTCCTCTTCTCAGCCGCTGATTATCTTGACTTGAGCAAGAGTAAGACCATGACAGCCCTACAAGGCTTGTTGGCAGACGAGGAAACAAAAACCCTTCTGTCAATGTTCCTGTTAGCCAGCGCAAAAAAGAACTTGTCTATGTGCTCATTCCGACTGTTCGGTGTAGAGAAGCCGAAGGAAGAAGTGTGGAGCACGGAGGTTACAGTTGAAGATTGGGAAAATGCCGTAGAGGATGAGTTTGGCGTAAAATATAGTAAGGATTGGAAGAGATTGCTTAAGGCACCATTCGAATTAAAAGGTAAGTATTCAATCAGAAAAGGAGTGAAGGTTATTGGGGACTGGGCCTTTGCGGACTGCGAATTCCTCGCTAACATAAATATCCCAAATAGTGTCACAACGATTGGGGATGGGGCTTTTGCGTACTGCAAATCTCTCACTAACATAAATATTCCCAATAGTGTCACAACGATTGGAGAGGGCGTTTTTTGCGGTTGCGACTTTCTCTCCAGCATCACAATTCCAAGCAGCGTAGTTACAATAATTGGTAATCCTTTTTGTTATTGGCATGGTAATTTGTATAATGTAACTCTCTCACCAGCATCACAATTCCAAGTAGCGTAGTTACAATATTTGGTAATCCTTTTCTTCATTGGCATGGTAATCTTGTAGTTGAAACGGTTATATCTATCTCAGAAAATGCTTTTTACGAATGTGGTAATTTTGAAATTATCAAAGTTCCAACAAGTATTCACGAGGTTACCATGTAATTCAAGAAGTAGCATAAAAATGTCTATGAAGCAGTGCTAAAGATTTCATGATTTTTGATTTTTACCATAAATTCTTGTGGGTCAAATAATAAAGTTGTATTTTTGCGGAGAAAAGATTTAAATAGAGACGATTATGAAAGATTTTACTTTAAGAAAAAAGTTCTTAGATTGTAAAAGCGGAACCAGTAGTCTTTTTAAAGGCTTTGTTATGTTGGTAGTTCTGATGCTCATGACTACGAGTAGTGCGATGGCAGAAGTCATTGATGGATTTCGTTATGTGCTGGATTCAGAAACGAAAACAGCTACGCTTCTTCCTAAAATGGAAGGACATTATTCTGGTGATATTATTATTCCAGAGAAGGTTAAGGGTAATGATGGGGTAGAGTATGTTGTTACTTCATTGAGTGAGTCTTGCTTCAAATTTTGCTGTGACTTGACTTCTATCACCATCCCCTCATCTGTTACTTCATTGAGTGAGTCTTGCTTCGAAGACTGCAGTGGCTTAACCTCTATCACCATCCCTTCATCTGTTACTTCAATAGGTGAGGGCTGCTTTTTGGGTTGCAGTGGCTTAACCTCTATCACCATCCCTTCATCTGTTACTTCATTGGGTAACTATTGCTTCTCTGGTTGCAGTGGCTTAACCTCTATCACCATCCCTTCATCTGTTACTTCATTGGGTG
>ERZ791573.823-NODE-823-length-14852-cov-21.203758_pt1 | contig 14852 bp, 13 predicted proteins | sample MGYA00509971_ERZ791573 | MGnify/ENA primary metagenome ERZ791573 (study PRJEB30046, sample SAMN00791921) | human gut metagenome | study: EMG produced TPA metagenomics assembly of the A metagenome-wide association study of gut microbiota in type 2...
CTTGCCAGAGCAAGAAGGGGAGGGGTTAGCCGCGAAGCGGCGCGGGGGTGGGGCTTTTAGTCCTCCTCTTGCGGCGCGGGGGTGGGGCTTTATGCGGCGCGGTGGCTGGGTCAATCCTCTATCTCAGGATAAGCCAGAGCCTCTCCCCATCGGTGCGCAAGCTCCCTATACTCGTCTTCATCCACACGCTTGCGGAAAGCGAGCAGCACCTGCTGGTAATAACCGATCGGGTCCTTAGAGGTACCTAACCCTTTTTTAATCTACTCAGAGCGTTGTTGTCGAAATGACAATCCGTTCTCAACATGGTGAACGACGCACCACAGTTTTCTAACGCTGCGCTCAAAAACTCAGCAAACTTGCTGTTGAGCGCGTTGAATTGTGATTTTCTCATAACTTAATAGTTAAAAATCAATAATTTGTTATTATAAAGAATAAAGCGGTCTTAACATGTTAAGACCGCCATTTTTTTACATTTTTGTATCTTTGTCGCCAACTAATCACATAATAAAAACTACTAATGAAAGTTAGCATTTTTCAAAACATGACCAGCAAGACCCCCTTGCCAGGTCTCCTCGAAGGAGTGGCCGACCTTATCCGCAGCGACAAGAAGATGGCCACCTTCACACAGTCGTATCGTCAAACAGGCAGCAAGACCTTCAAGCGCGAGTGTCCGCTCTTTGCTGTGGCATGCCTCTTTGAGGGCGGCAAGGGCAAGGAACAGATCAGCAGATTGACAGGCCTCTCGCTTGTAGATTTCGACCATATCGTGCCCACCACCGCTTCCACGCCTGCCGAAACGGCAAAGGCCCTCGCCGAGATGAAGCAGAAGATCATCGCCGACCCCCACACGCTGATGTGCTACACAACAATCAGCGGCAACGGATTCCGTGTGATCTTCAAGTATGAGTTGCCTGAGACCGACGGATTCTTGGTGAACGCAGACAACCTTGACAAGATCATCTCCTACTATCAGTCGGCGTTCTACTGTGGCAACACCCATTACGAGAAGCTCCTCAACGCCAAGACCGACATACAATGCAAGAACATCACCCGTCTGAGCGGTCTTGCCCACGACCCCAACGTGTTTCTCCGTCCCGAGAGCGAGGCCGTGGCTTTCACGACAGAAGAGATAGCCACCGCCGTGACCGCCTATGCCAAGCAGAGCAAGGAAGAGAAGCAGACATGCAGGATACAGGCCTATTTCGACACCCTCGTAGCCCCCCAACTGGCAAAAGAAGGCATCATGTTCCAGAGCGGCAGCCATAACGAGTATGTCATGCGTGTGGGCTACCTTCTCGCCAAGCGCAGTTTCTCCAAGAAAGAAGCCCTCAAATGGGCCATGCAACGCTTCGGAGCCGACTATCCCGACACCAGGCAGGTGATCACGTCGTGTTATAACAGCGCCGGCACGCGCAAAAGCGACAGCAGCGAGAAGCGTCGTTACAACTCCAATTTCGCTACCGTAGAAGAGATCCAGTCGTTTCTTGAGAGCCATATAAAACTACGCTATAACGAGATAACCTCTCGTGTGGAGTGTTGTGTCCCTGCAGACGAAAAGAAAGGCACAGACAAAGAAGAGTGGCAGCCCATCAACGACCGCAAGGTCAACTCGTTATGGGTAGCGATGTCGAAGCAGAAACGAGTAAACAAGCAAGACATGTACAGCATCATCGAGTCAGAATATGTCCCCTCCTACAACCCCTTCGTCTCCTACCTCGAAAGCCTCCCCCAGTGGCACGAAGGCGACCACGACTATATCGCCGACCTTGCCGCCACCGTCAAGATCAAAGGAGAACAAGAACAGATAGAATCACCACAAGCCGATTCTTCACTCTTCACTCTTCGTTCTTCACTTCCATCGCTTTTCACTTTTCGTTTTTCCCTTAAGAAGTGGCTCGTCGCCATGGTAGCCGCATGGATATCCCCCGATGTGGTCAACAACGTCATCCTTGTGCTCATTGGCGAGCAGGGAGCCTACAAGACCACCTGGTTCAACTATCTCCTGCCACCCCAACTGAAACATTATTTCTACACCAAGACCAACGCCAACCGCATGTCGAAGGACGACCTTCTGACCCTTACCCAGTATGCCCTCGTCTGCTGCGAGGAGTTAGACACCATGCGTCCTGCCGAACTGAACCAGCTCAAGGCAACCGTCACCATGACCAGCATCGACGAGCGAGCAGCCTACGCCCATTATCATGAGCACCGCAAGCACATAGCCTCGTTCTGCGGCACGGGCAACACCCCCCAGTTTCTGTCCGACCCCACGGGCAACCGCCGTTGGCTGCCCTTCGAGGTAGAGAGCATCGTCTCCCCCCGAGACCATCCGTTCCCATACGAAGGCATCTACAGTCAGGCCCTTGCCCTTTACAAGAGCGGCTTCCAGTATTGGTTTACGAAAGAAGAGATCATGCAGTTGAACAGTCACAACCGCAAGTTTGAGGCCCCCCACCTTGAGCAAGAGCTCGTCGACCTGTTTTTCCGCAAGCCCTTAGACCATGAGCACGGCGAGTTCATGTCCGTGGCTCGTGCCTTGCAGATCATCAGCAGCGGCATCAGTCAGAAACTGAGTGCCGTCAATGTAGGCAGAGCCTTCGTAGACCTTGGATTTAAGCGGGTTCGCACAAATGCCTGTCGCGGCTTCATCGTGGTCAGTCGCACAGGCGATGAGATCAAGGATTATCAGAAGACCCTTCTTCTCAATGAGTGACAGGTGACACATGTGACACATGTTTTCATAAAATATTCTCGCGCGCGCACGCAGGAAAAACATATATTTATTTTAAAAAGAAAATAATAAAAGAAAAAGTTATCAAAACCAGGTGTCACATCTGTCATGTGTCACACCTATCACATGAATCCACTCACCACAAATGAACCACTCATCATCTTGAACACGAGATTTTTTTGAACACGAGTTTTTTTTGAACACGAATAACTCGAATAACACGAATAATTTTTTGCACATGGAACTACTTGAGAGAGGACGCACACGGATCTCACGAATCTCACGGATCTTTGTTCGCAGCGGTGCGCTCACATGAGGAACGAATCGCACGAATATTTTTAAGCACACGGATCTCACAGATCTCACGGATCTGCCAATGCTTCGCATGGCTCACAGATATCTTTTTTGATTTGTCATTTAAAACATAACAAGCCAATAACCACAACGAGCCAATAACCATAACAAGTCAATAACCACAATAAGCCAATAACCACAACGAACCAACAACCACAACAAGCCAATAACCACAACGAGCCAATAACCACAACGAGTCAATAACCACAACGAGTTGTCGTTCACAACGAGCCGAAGGCTCAAAATCCGTGAGATCAGTGAGATCCGTGTGCTTAAAAAAATGAGATCCGTGTGCCAAATAAAATTCGTGTTATTCGTAAGATTCGTGTTCAAACATCAAGAGCAAAGAGTGAGATCCGTGAGATCCGTGTGCCAAAAAATATTCGTGTTATTCGAGTTATTCGTGTTCAAAAAAATCTCGTGTTCAAGTGTGCAGAAAAACATTCGTGTTATTCATGCGATTCGTGTTCAAAAAATCTCGTGTGAAAAAAATCTCGTGTTCAAATCCCCGTGTACCAAAATCTCGTACCCATCATATTTCCAATCCCAAGTGCCATAGATAGCCCATCCAAGTGCCATAGATAGCTCATCTAAGTGCCATAGTTACAACCATTAACAACCATCACCACAATGAAAATTCGCAATTACAGCAAGAAAGAGTTAGCCCTACTCTATTTCCCCGACAGCCTCCCCCACACCGCCAGCAACCACCTCATGCGTTGGATCTATCGCAACCGCGAGCTCTGCCAGGCGTTAGAAGCCAGAGGCTATTACCGCACCAGCAAGCATTTCACCTCCATTCAGGTCAGCATCATCTTCGATTACATAGGCGAGCCATGAGAGTAAATGCTAAAAACCATTAAAAAACAGTCCTTAAGAGCGCGCAACTCCTAATATCTCCTAAGTGACATAACAAGACATCGTATCTTTGCATCGTCATTAAGCCCCAACAGTGACAGCGCTCTTTCAACCACTGTACAAAAAGCATAAAGGAGAAAAAAGAGAATGTTCATAAATAAGAGAAAAGGCAGCGATGCAGTCAGGAGTGTTCCGAGAGTTACATCAAGAATCAGTAGATCATGACCCGTCAACGTTTTACATTCAACACATCCCCCCAACTCTGCACGGCCACTTGCTCATCCTGCCTTTTTCTTTTTGTTTAATATCTCGTCAACAATAAAAAACAGAAGAACAAGCAGGTGTTCAAAAAAAATTAAAGTATATGCGATTCTTTTTGAACACCGACTTATAAAGTAATCAGCAATGCTTTATTGATGCAAAAGCATCATATTCAAGTAAAAGATTCCAATATTTATCCAACTTGAAATTCAACAGCAAACCTGTTTCATTTACCGTAGTTTCTGAAGAAGCCATATAGCCCATAATGGTATTTATGACAACTTCCTTTTTAGCCGTATGAGGATCAATTCCATAATCATTGCAAAAGAACCATATTCTTCTCACCATCTTCAATACAGATTGGTTAAGTCCAAGTATCCTTACTGCATTTTTCCTTGAATCTGGAGGTTCCGGGTCTTTAGTCCACTCAGCCGTACCATCTACCATATACACAAAGGTCTGGGCAATATCCTTGTATAAGACAAATGGAGGAAGAAACTCGTGCCTTCTCTTTAAATTACAACACACAGGCCTACTTTTCTCACGAAACAAGTCTCCATCACACGACAACACCAAGTTTTGATAAGCTATAGAATGTGGATGTGGTGGATAAACTATAGGATCCATAGACCTAAAATCAGCAGGATGAGGCAATCCATCAAGTTGTGTAGGCTTTGTCCGATACTCATCCAATTCCTTTTTATCTACAGCATGATTTGGCATCACATGCTCAATGTAGTCTTAAGACAGTCTGACAAATTCCTCATGCAATAGCAGCATCGCCCGTTTTGTTCTGGATTCAGCACTTCCTCTATAAGTCTTTGACGAAACTTAGTATGACCATGAACATCATCAATTTCAGCACCAAAGGCTTTATACATGTCATCAGGATAAGCTCCCGTTCTTTTATGAAAGCAATCTAGAAACTCCGTTACAATCTGCTCACCTTTTTGTCTGTTTAAAGACTTGTCTATATATTTCATCTCACTTCAGCAATTTATAGAACAGACTATTTTCACCTACAATATTTTTATCAATTCCTTAATGTTTTCAACCTTCTCAGAATCGCCTTTAGATTTCCAAAAGTCGTATGCCTCCTTATAGTCATTCAACCTACTATCATCGTCTGGAGTATCCATCGTATATTTCAGGCCTGTAGAAGCATCTACTCCTTGCATATTTGCAATAGGCACAAGCAACGTTTTATCATGCTCCGTTGAAATTTTGTAGATAATATTGCTCCCTTCTTTTTGTTCAAAGGCAGAAAGCACCAAAGGCGAATGAGTAGAAACGATCCATTGTACACGAGTGAAAGTAGAACGAAGGCGTTTAAGTATTGTCTGTTCTACCGATGGGTGCAGATGTAAATCCAACTCATCCACCATGACAATGCCTTCAGGATTACAGTTCTTATTCAACAGATATCCACGACATGCAATATCCAACACCATTGAAAAGAAACGAAGGTATCCAGTAGGCAACTCTGTAAATGGTATTCGGGTACCATTTTCATATTCCAACACGACGACCTCATTCTTACCTCTAAAATCGAGCAAGATATTCCTCACTACAATATCCATATCTGGATTATATTCAGACACAGGTTTTGAACTTGTCACCAACACCTGTCGTATGGCATCAACAAACGAAGTGGCCTCAACATTATTCTGCAAGTAACTTTTCTTGTATTGCATAATAAAATACTGAAGCCAAATTTCAGTACAATTCTTGTCATCATCCCATTTGTAATATGCCGAATTACGAGGCAACGGATTGCCAGATTCCAACAATTCTTTAATAGTAGTTGACAACTGCAAGTTAACATGCGGATACGAATCTGAGAAATATACAAATACAGGCAATTCTCCCTTACCGTTGTCATACACTTCCCAAAACCTCAAGTTTGCTTTTCTATAAAGAGAATCTTTAAGACCACTAGTCAGAGTATCCTTTTCAAACGTCCAATCCAACAATTCACCATTACCCAATGTTGCATACAATGTATTGACAATAGGATAATGATAGTCATAATCTTCTTCATCTTCGTCTTTTCCATAACGAGCATCCAAAGCTTTATAGCTAATAACATTCCTATCAGAAGAAGCAATAAATCCATATTGGGGTTCATCTTTCCTACGAGAAAAGACGAAACTCAACAACTGCTTGATGGCTTTTATCATATTGGTTTTACCAGAACCATTCTTACCGATAAAAATAGTCACCTCAGACCCAAAAGATACAGAAAGATCTCTATAATTTCTGTAATTATGTAAATGTAATCTATCTAAAATCATATATGATACCAACTAATATAAGTAAAAAATATCACAAACGAGCGCTATGAAAGATTGCTTTCAGATTGCCGAGTGCAGATTATTTTATGCAAAAATAGCATTATTCTTTGTATTTCACATAATTATAGACAATTATTACAGTAAGTTTTCGGTGTTTTAACATTTCAACTCATCATTTATGTCAAACTACTGCCAAGCCCATTTGCTTCTTAAAAATGGTGGTGAGAGAGTGATCCCTCACCACCATAACCATTAACATCCCTTGTTCGCAAGAGCCGCTACAGGAACTCCCCATTTATCAACTTGCTATCGTGGATATACTGCCCCACCATAGCAGCACCATGCACAGGCAACGGCATGTGCATAATATCTACCCCTTTCCCGATACTATCAATTTTAGAAGACATCACTATGAACATCCTTTTCAAATCGGTTGGTAGTTATGATTCTGTATTTCATATTCCCAACTTTTCAAACATATCATCAGCACTTTTATACTCTGTCACTCTACCATGACGAATATCATCCATTGCTTCTTCTATCCCAGACATGCTTTTCTGATGATTAGGAATAATCACGACACCATTCATAGACTCAAGAACCTTCTTGAGCCCAGCCATAACACTATTATCTTCCACCTGTATAGTTAATATTGCCATAACCTATAATTTTAAGCGTTAGACTTTTCCGCAAAAATACATCTTTTTCTTAAAATCACCAAGTTAATAACAGAAAATCTGAACGTTATCATCAACATCCCCAATAACCATCTTTTTAACCAGAATCGGTCGTTAGGGCTTGCTTGTTTTTTGGATTTTTAGAAGAGTAATAACTTATAAAAAACAAAAGACTGCAAGCAGTTACAAAAACGACATAAAACGGCCTAATGACCGTTTTGGGTTTAATACCAGATAACAGCTATAGTCCCATCCCGCCCCACTCGCGAGACCTCTGATGCCAAATATTGCAGTGCGAAGCCCCCTTCTGCAAGGCGGTCCCATCCCGCAAGACCCAGGCGAGGGCTCTGATGCCCCGCCAACCATAAAGCGAAGCGGTTAAGAGCGACGAGCAGGAGCGGTTACATCCCATGCCCTTTTGGAAAGGGCGAGGGCTTGGGAGTGGGTTAAGGCTGCTCACATAATCAATCAGATTCTGCCATTGCTCCTGACGGAAAGTACGCGCCAAGGCATCGCCAAGCATAATGCTATGGAAGCTGTTCTCACGAGGCATCTTCGCCTCAATAGCAGGAAACTCATGAAGAGCCAAGCCCAAGAACAAGTGGAAGAAATAATAGTCGACCAAACAGTCATAATCCTTCCAATAAGCAAGGACAATGTCAAGGATAGAAGAAACGATTATCTGGTTAGGCACAGCAGCAATGAACCAGTTAGACAAGCCAACAGGCGTCTTCTCTCCACGTCTGAAATAGCGAAAGACCATAAACTCGCTCCGCATGATCCTGTCCCACCGTGCCTTAAGCTTCTCGTTTCCGAAGCCAGAGCAAAAGACCGAAGCATCCATCCAGATGCCGCCATACCTCTTCAGCACAGCCAGACGAAGCAGATCGCTGAACGAAGCTTGCGGAATAAGCCCTTTCCTATATTTCTCGACCACATAGTCTGGCAGCTCCACCCATTGCCGGTAATTGTCCAGGTCAAGCGTTCTGAACTCATAATCGGGCAGATGCCTCTTCTGCGAAGCCAGACACACCCTCACGACCTCAGGAGCCTTGTCCAAGCCTTGAAGCCAAGAGAACCACACAATCTTAGGAACAGCACACCCATCCAGCCCTTCATCATCAGCCATCAAGCCATCACCTTCAGACCGTTCCTTCAGCAGCCTCCTCTTGTTGTCATCAAGGATATGCCTATATCTCAGGATTAGCCTCTCATCCACCTTCTTTGTGATCACAGGATAAGCAGCCTTCATAGACACTCCTTTCAAGGCACAGCGAATCAAGGCCATAACGCCAGTCCACAACACACCCATACGAGCATATTGCCAGACAAGTCGCCAGCCACCAAACTGAGAGAAACGCGATCTCAATCTATCAAAATCCAACATCTGAAAGTTCTCCCACATCTGCTTTAGCAGCTATTGTTATCTATTTCTCATACACCCTATCATATCATCATATAGTTACAGACATCAGTCTCTCTCGATTCCCATTTTAGAGAACAGCGGATAGACAATATGTTCCAAGATCCAGGTCATGCGTTTCTCAAAAACCTCCAACGTAAACTCCTTTTCAAATTTCTCCCTGCCGGCCTTTCCCATGTTGCTGCGCAAGACAGAATCATTCAGGAGAAGCTGCATCTTGTCAGCAAGCACAGCAACGTCATGCTTAGGAACGAGGAAGCCTGTCTTTCCGTCATCTATGATGCCAGGGATGCCACCCTCTGTAGTAGAGATACAAGCCACCCCATGCTCCATAGCCTCCAACAACACCAGAGGGAAGCACTCGTTATGATAAAACGTTGGGAAGACAAAGATGTCAGCACCATTCAGAAAAGCCTCCTTGTCCTTACCATATTTCCTGCCATGATACACCACCATGCCCTCAAGCCCACGCTTTGCCACCTCAGCCTGAAACATGGCAGCATCCATCTCCACCGTTTCACCTCCAACAAAGTCGCAGACAAAACGGCAGCCCTTCTCCTTCAACACCTTCAGAGAATCGAGCAGAACGACCACACCCTTACTTATCAGAAGATTAGAAAGGAACAGGAGATGAGGAACGTTATCTTCAAGAGATGCCACATCAGAAGGAGTCGATACAAGACTATCTATAGCTGCAGAAGGGATGCCATTGCCACAAACGAACACATCGTCCCTCTTCACATATTTCTTCACATCATCATAAAGACATTCCGAAAGCAGAATCACCTTTATGTCCTTAAAGAACCGCTTATACAAAGCATCATCAAACCATTTTTCTTGATGTGTAGCCACACCCTTGTTATGATAATGCACAACCACCTGACAGCCCAAGCGCTTCAGCATCTGAACCACCACAAAGTCCTTGTAGAAAGCACCGCCACAAGCATTAGGCGTAACATACACAAATTGAGGTTTGACCTCCTTTACCTCATGCCGTATCTTCCTTAGGAGCTTGAAGAAATCAAAGAGTTTCCTCATCCCCACCTTCCCGATGTCCTGCAAGTTCTTCGCAGTAGTCAGGTTGATGTAATGACAATCAAACTCCCCATTTATCAACTTGCTATCGTGGATATACTGACCCACCATAGCAGCACCATGCACAGGCGGAGGCATGTGCATGATAAAAAGTATCTTTGGTTTCATTGTTATTCAATTTCTTCTATTAAAATACCCAACTCTTTACAAAAAGCGACAAAAGAGTTATTTGTTTTAAAAGATGTTTCTGCCAACACCTTTAATTTGTTTTTAAAATCCAAAGAGTTTTCAGAATTATTTACCATCTGCTTCACTATTCCTTTGTTGTCACAAAGCAACTTAACAGCATCTTCATCATCAAGATACTCAGAACGTAAGATTTTATCTAAGGTTTGACGAGATTCTTGTAATTCACCGTGTTTAAACAAACATTCACCATAATATTTAAACTTTTCTTTATTAATACAAGAATTATTCACAAAAACATCTCTGACTTCTTTAAATACAATAGAAACATCATAATCCATATCATTTAATATTCCTATTGTATTTAGGACAATAGCTTTAGATATAGCCTCGTCTGTCTCTCCTATAGCATAGCTACGCATACATTCTTTAAAAGCATCCACAAAAAGCTGAAGAAAATCAGGATGATAGACATTTAAAAGGTTATAATTAAAATCACCTTTAACAAGAGCACTTACCCATGCTTCTTGAGAAAGAGATTTGAGATATTCGCGAGCCAACCCAAGACAATACTTTGATATCTGAAGGTCAGAATTATCCTTCAAATCTTCAAAGAGTTTGATAGGCAAAGAAGGTATATCATCTGTTTTAACGGATGAATAATGTGTACCTAAATCATCAAATCGTTTAAGAAATTCTTGAGAAGAAATTTCCAAATCTTCATGTATTGATTCATATTTTTTTAACACACATTTTATATTTATCTTTGAAGAGCAATATTTCTTTAGAGTTAATCTTCTTGCAACATCAAAGACAAAGGGTATAGAAGTAAAGTTATCTAAATTTAACAAAATATCTCCATAAGACATATAATATTCTATACAACTTGCAATCTTCTCTAGTAGCTCTTCTGACATAGGATTTTCTATATTCTGCAAGCAAACACGCACATTCCTATTAGCATTTATATATATAGAAATAGCCATAGCCAAGGCATCAGGATACATTTCATCTCCATCTGTTAATGAGGTAAGAAGGCTATAAACATCATCATCATTGAGATAATTAGAAATGCTCATTGGGCGTTCATCTTCTTCAATTTCTTTTATTCTTGACAACATTTTGTTCGCCAATTGAATATTCGAAATATTGGCGGAAAGCATTTCTTTTACTTTATTTTTATATCTAGGAATGTCCACTTCATCTTTAATGAAAGGATAAAGTTTCATATCCGCGAGACTATCTACGTTTAAATTCTCTAGATATTCATCTAAAATTCCATCATCTACTACGAGCCCATATTCTGTAAAAGAAGCCTTTCTATATTCCACCACTTGTAAGAATTGTTTTGGATTAATCTTTGTAGCGAAATACGACGTATATCTATCCTTGTCGGCAATATATTCATGTAACTTATCCACACCATTAATATAATTCAGTATGTCTGATGTATCTGATAAATTTACATGATAAACAGTTAACAAATGATGGTAGAAATTTATCTTATCAGAAATATGTTTTAAGAGAACATAATGGTATTCCTTGAATTCCATGTCATCTGTTGCACAACCTGGAGAACTTCTCCTATATAAAGCATCCCATATTTGCTTCGACTCTACAGAATCATTTCCAGCAAAATGTTTTTCTAATGCCAATGCTGCATTTTCGATATTGTTAACATTCGTAATTGAATGATTCAAAATCTCCCAATAGTTAGAACTATCTTTTAATTGGTCAAGAATTTTTATATCGTTATCATTTAGTTCGGCTGTTACTTCCCTTGTAAAAACAACATCCATAGCAGTATTCAATGGTAATTGATAATATAAGGAAGATATACACTCCTGCATATGATTATCATCAAAATACATAAATTTCAGACTTCCAAGATAAGAAGGAGTCAAAATTTCCTCAAGAGGATTTTCTACGATTTTGTTTCTTCCGAAAATATACAAAGCAATATACTTATCCTCTATCTTTTCATCACTAAGATTTCTTAACGTTACAAATTGATTTATAAAGGCTATTATTTTGCGAGGACTTTGCTCTTTCGTAAGCATATCATATATTTGCAACACGCTGTAATCCACATTCGCATCTTTTCCAAAAGCCTCTTTCCATCTGTCCTTAAAATAATGCATCCAACCAGACAAAATTGGAGGAGGTACTGTATAAACTACATAAAATGTCTTGTTGATAAAATCATCACCATATACAGTAATTCCCTGATTCTGGCCTTCACCTTGCTTGATAATATTTTCTGATTGAAAAGCATTGCGTATATGCAGTCTATCAAATGGAACAATAATCCTTATATTGGAATATTTTTCTTCAGAAAAACAAGAATGTATAGCAGCCCATAGCTCTTGAACTTTTAGTTTTGGTAACCGATCCATGTTATCTATTACCAAAATCAATATAATATCATGATGTTGTTTTAGTCCTTTATCTATTTCATGTATCCAATTTTTAAATTGCCTACTTGAAGGTTCCCTTTCTGAAATCGTTTCAAACTTTGTCTCTTCTTTTATATTATCCTTATATATCAAGAAAAATTCAGATATACATTTTTCCCAAGTAAAAATTTGTCCATATTTTTCTTTCATTTTTACATAATGTCTATGCCCATAAAACCAATAAGCAGCTAAATAAGGAACTATCAAAATGGCTTGCTTTAAATATTCTATAGAAACTAAAGAAGCAAGATGAGTAACAAATGGGGTCAATAAAATGGAGAACAAACTTACTATTGAGCCAACACCTATTGCAGGAATCGTCTTTGTGTTTGTATATTTCTTTTTGGCCAATAAATCCTCCAAACTGTCCTTCCAACTATTTTCATCAAGTATAGGAGTATTTCCTTTTACCAAATCAGAAGTAAGTTCTTCAAGAATTGTTCTTCTTTGCGGATCGCTTTGATGCCCCCATGCATCATAAGTAAAGAAATGGAACTTTCTACCATTTGCCTCGGAAGAAAGCTCTTTCTGTATCATTCCCACTAAATTAGATTTTCCCGAGCCCCATCCTCCATCAATGCCAATGATTGTACATTTGTCATCATTGCGTATCTCATCTGAAATTTCCTTAGCCAGTTTCTTATGAGCCCCTCCTTCAAACAAATCTTCATTACAAGGAGCCTTGCTTAAAAGCTTGCCTTTACTATATTGTTCCATATATTTATTTTTCAAAATGTTTGAATATTTCCATGTTAGTACTCAATTTAGGGCATAGCCCTTTGTATAGGCACTTTTAAAAGTGCCTATTTATTGAGTTTGATACATTTCCTCGTCATGACATAGTCAAAGCAAGCTTTGCTCTTCTCATTTGGCTTGACGGAAATGCTGTTAAAAATTTTACTTGTTTATTAACTATTAGCATATTGCCAATCAGATTTTTTCATGATTTTCAGCTGCACTCGGCATAGCTCAAACAAGTTTGGCTCTGCACTCGTTGGCATGCAAATTTATCTGGTCGCAGACTGAAAAAATCCCTGCAACCGTTAAATGCATTAGATAAAGTCTTCACACTCAAGAATTCAAGCGAGCTTGATTCTATTCGCTTAATCAGACTTTTAGTAAAAAACTTACCAAGATATTCCAAGCGGAGCATCCTTGCATCTTCACTGTACTAATAATGCTATGATAAGTAGCAGCCATCTCTGCCCCTTCGTCACTGCAAAAGTGGAGCATTGAATTGCGTTGGGTTGTCAAAGGACGAATTGCACGTTCTGCCAAATTGTTATCAATAGGAAGGTTGCCGTCCTTTAGAAAAGCAAAGATGTTGTCCCAGAATTTATCAAGATAATTCAAGGCCAGGTTGGAAGCCCATCCACTTTTACTTCCACAATCTTGTTGCGTGTATCCTTGTACCATTTATAGAATATATTATAAGGTACTTTATTACATGAACAGAACTGTTCAATGGAGATGCCCTTCGGCATTGCCTCCGTCTGGTACTGGAAATAAAATCTTTTTATACTTTTTCTTCGCTCGACAATCTGAAAGCAAGCTTTCATTGTTCTCTCTTATCGAAAAAGTTCCAAATCTTCACTGCTGTACATAATTCAATGTTTAAAATTCAGCAGCGAAGTTACTTCTTTCTAATTTAAGCCCTAATTTGAGTGCTTACAGAATTCCAACTACTTATTTTACATTCCAATTTTTCTCAGCAAACGCTTAAATATTGTTTTCTTTCCATGCTGTAACAATTGCCACATTTTACTCCACCCAGAAGCTCTTACAGAGGAACCTTCATTAAAACAATCAAAATGTTGTTGAATATTGCAAATCACCTCTTCGTACATAAAATGCGGCAGAAAGGTTTCATTGTAAATAATAAAATGTTTCTTATCATGACAAAGTCTATCCATCTTGCGTTTTTGTAGATGAACGTATGCATATTCTTTCTTGTTTACAATGTCATCTTGCAAAATTTCGACATCAAAAATCTTACCATCTGAATATTCTATAAAATGTAATCCTTCAGAGAATCGGATTTTCATTACTCTATGAGGGCCAAAACCCTTAGGCGGCAATATATCTAAAGCTATCTTCAGGAACCAGTTATACATGTCAGTTTCCTTTACGCCCTCTTCTTTGCGAAGCCTTGCATACCCCCATTCATCATAGATCAGATTCAAATTTGTGGAACGAGCTTCGTCAAAAGTAAAAGCGTTTATCGTTCTATTCTTTTTCTTAAACAGATTTACGAAATAAGGAGTGTTACGTTGCAAGGTGCAAGGGCCATTGCCTCCAATTACATCAAACTCAGACATTGTGTCATCATTAATGAATAATGACAAATCGCCCCATATTATATCAGGATCACACCATCCCCAAAAATCATAGCCACGAACTATATCATTAAAAACAGCACCATAAGCCGGTCTGTAGTCACACAGCTTGTAATGGGATTTTAAGCAACAATTTACCCCTGTCACTTTATCCAGTCTTTCCTTAATCTCATTTAAAGAAATATTTACACTAGTGTCCCGTTAAAACGAGACGATTTAAATATAAGTTATTAAAATAGAA
>ERZ791573.854-NODE-854-length-14390-cov-4.591280_pt1 | contig 14390 bp, 18 predicted proteins | sample MGYA00509971_ERZ791573 | MGnify/ENA primary metagenome ERZ791573 (study PRJEB30046, sample SAMN00791921) | human gut metagenome | study: EMG produced TPA metagenomics assembly of the A metagenome-wide association study of gut microbiota in type 2...
AGGCGCTCGTACAGTGGGGTAATTTTTTCATTTCTCATGGCTGTACCTCCTGAAACAAAAATGCTCTAAGTGATTGCTTCACTAACCATGACAAAATCATGATTAAGAAGTCACTTAGAGCATATATCACCCGCCGCCTGCTTGAAAACCTTATATTGCCGCAGGGCAACACTTTCCGGGTTCTCATACTCCATTGCCCGGAACAGCAGATCCAGCGGGGAGACATATTCGTCATCGTCCTCCTTCACTTCGGCATATTCCAGCACACGCATCACCATGGAAAAATTCTGCTCATATTCCGGCGCTTCCTGGAACAGCATGAGGATGATGGCCTGCAGCAGTGCTGTCTCGGACTTCGACCAGAACGGATCGGACTCGTGACTGCCCTTGGGCGTCGTTGCCTGGATCAGCGTGTTCACCAGCTTCAGCGCGTCTTTTTCATCCCGCAGGTAGCGGAAGGGGTTATAGCCGTCTGACTGCGACAGATCCACCAGATTCAGCACTCGGATGTCGTATGCGTATATGTACGACGTGCTCAACAACGAGAGCATCGCCGCGATGATCAACAAGGTCGCGGAGGACCTCGGCGGCATCTACGGCCTCGTCAATCATTGCCCCGGCCCGAAGGCCGGCACCTTCGAGGCGCTGACCGAGGCCGACTGGGCGGACGGCTATCAGAAGTGCCTGTACAGCTACACCACCGCCATCTGTGCGGCGCTTCCGTACATGAAGAAGGGCGGCGGACGCATCGTGAACTCCACCTCGTCCTCCATTAAGCAGGAGCTCGATAACCTCATTCTCTCCAATACCTTCCGTATGGGTGTGGTCGGCATGAGCAAGACGATGGCGCGCGAGTTCGGTCCGTACAACATCATGGTCAACACGATGGGCCCCGGCCGTATCTACACCGACCGCATCAAGCACCTCAACACCATCCGCGCCGAGAAGGCGGGCATCACGCTCGAGGAGTACAACACCCGCGACGCCGCGAGCTTCCCGCAGAAGCGCTACCAGACGGCGGACGAGTACGCCCGCTCCGTGGTGTTCATCTGCTCGCCCGCGAACAGCGCGATCTCCGGTCAGGTCATCTGCGTCGACGGCGCCATGACCACCGCGTACTAAACCGATAAACGCAAAAAGAAAACAAGCGGAGGCTGTCTCGCTGACAGCCTCCGCTTTTTCGTATACAGCGGATCGGTCGTAACCGTCAAGGCGGGAGCGGTGTGAGCTGCTCCCGCCTTGCCTGCAAAATAACAGCAGCTTATGGGCGTGTCAAGGGCGGGGATAAAAAGCCACTACCACAGCCCTTTCAAACCTTGTACACCGGAAAGTGGATAATGTACAATAACGGACCTGTTACAGCATCCTCATTTTCGTTCCAAAAACGCACCGCTGTACCAATCAAAGAAGCTGTCGCAGCCTTTCTTCTGTATTTTCAGTCGCCTTTAGCGGTTTTTCTTGATTTTAATTCTTTTCCTAACATCTTGCGGCCCGAGTTTCCACTGTGTTCTACACATGCCTACGGCATTTTATGTGGTCAAAGGCAAAGTCTCGCCAAAGCTACTCCGGCAAAGGACTTATCGTTCCTTGATACCCAAATCCAACCTGTGAAATCGCATTTTGCAAGACAGAATCATACTGCTGTTGTGGCAACTAAGACCATGTATTATTATTCTTGCTTTTTCCGGCGGTATCCTGTAAAATGACATCATCAAGGGAGAGGAGAGCAGACATTTTTGAAAGAGCGCTTCCATTGATCAAATTGGAACGCCGTTTGCTCGAAAAACCCTGTAGACCAACTATAAAAAGGAGGGTATTTCAGTATGTACAAGGTAGATCTCAACAGCGACCTCGGCGAGAGCTTCGGCGCGTATACCATCGGGCTCGACAACGAGGTCATCGCGCATGTTTCCTCTGTCAATGTGGCCTGTGGCTATCACGCAGGAGATCCGTTGGTGATGGAAAAGACCGTTGCCGCAGCCAAGGCGGCAGGCGTCGCCGTCGGCGCACACCCGGGCTTCCCCGATCTGATGGGCTTTGGCCGCAGGAACATGGTCGTCTCGCCCAAGGAGGTCAAGGCGTATGTCAAGTATCAGCTCGGCGCGCTGATGGCCTTCGCCGCGGCAGAGGGTATCAGGCTCCAGCACTGCAAGCCCCACGGCGCTCTCTACAACATGGCTGGTAAAGACATGGATCTGGCGCTTGCCATCGCCGAGGCGATTGCCGAGGTAGACGAGAGCATTATCCTGCTTGGCCTTGCCAACAGCAAGATGATTGATGCAGGCAAGCAGTTGGGCTTGCGCGTCGCAAACGAGGTCTTTGCCGACCGCGCCTATCAGGCCGACGGCTCGCTTGTGCCGCGCAAGCTGCCCGGCGCCGTCATCCACGATAAGGACGAGGCCATCGCGCGCACCGTCCGCATGGTCACCGAGGGCAAGGTCACGGCCATCACCGGCGAGGAGGTCGAAATCGCGGCTCACTCCATCTGTGTCCACGGTGACAACCCTTCGGCCGTCGAATTCGTTAAAAATATCCGCACGCAGCTCACCGCCCGTGGCGTGGAGATTGCCCCCATCCGCGAGATCGTATAAAAAGAGCCTCGTTTCTAGCTGTTCCGTTCCGCAAAGACCAACGCCCCAAATCTGCCGCACTGCGGCAATATTTCAGGAGGATGATCATGAGTAACGAAACCACCCAGAAGCGCTCACTGTCCGTCAGCCTTGGCGCGGCCTTTCTGATGGCGACATCCGCCATCGGCCCCGGCTTTCTGACCCAGACCTCGCAATTCACCGCAAAGTATCTCTCTTCTTTCGCTTTCGTCATCGTCTGCGTCATCATCATGGATATGATCGCGCAGACCAATGTATGGTCCATCGTCGGCGTTTCCGGCCTGCGCGGTCAGGAGATTGCCAATAAGGTCCTTCCCGGTCTCGGGTATCTTCTTGTCGTGCTTGTTGTGCTTGGCGGTCTTGCGTTCAATATCGGCAATGTCGGCGGCGTGTCACTCGGCTTCAATGCCATGATCGGCATTCCCGAAAAGGCCGGCGTCATCATCGGCGGCGTGCTTGCCATCTGCATTTTCCTTTCCAAGAAGGCAAACGACATCGTCGGCAAGGTCGCCCAGATCCTCGGCGGCATCATTATCGTCGTCATGCTGGTCGTGGCTTTTATGGCCAAGCCCCCCGTCGGCGATGCGGTCGTCCATATCTTTACCCCTGAGAATCCCAAGGAACTCATTCCCGTCATGGTCACGCTGCTCGGCGGCTCCTGCGGCGGGTACATTACCTTTTCGGGCGCACACAAGCTGCTTGACGCGGGTTGGGGCGGCAAGCCGGAAGAAGTCAAGCACTTCCGCAAGTCCGTCCTGACCGGCATCTGTGTCTCGAGCAGCGTTCGTATCCTGTTGTTCCTGTGCGTGCTCGGTGTCTGCACGGCCGGTACGGTCGTTGTGGCTGAAAATGTCGCGGCTGTCACTGGCGCTGCCAACCCCGCAGCCGAGGCTTTCCGCCTTGCTGCCGGCGACATCGGCTACCGTCTCTTCGGTCTCGCGCTGTTCTCCGCCGGTATCACCTCCGTCATCGGCGCGGCCTACACCTCCGTCTCCTTCCTCAAGACCGTTCACCCCTTCATCGCCAAGAACGACAAGTGGTTCATCGTCGGTTTCATCGCTTTCTCCACGCTTGTTATGGCGATCCTCGGCGGCGCGAAGCGCATGGTCATCCTGGCCGGTGCTCTCAACGGTCTGATCCTGCCGATCTCCCTGTGCTGTATGCTGCTCGGCTGCCACAAGAAGTCCATTGTCGGCGAGTACAAGCACCCCGTGTGGCTGCAGATCCTTGGCTGGTGCGTGGTCGGTGTCGCAGGCTACCTTGCCGTCACGGCGCTGCCCAACCTTGCCAAGCTCTTCGCGTAACGAACCTGCACCATTCCGCGAGCCGGTCTGTCCCACAGGCCGGCTCCGCCTGAAAGGAGAACGATATGTCCGACATCAGATTCCTGCTCAGCGGTGACTCAGCCGTAACCGTGGAATTCGGCAACGAGATCAGTGAGCACATCAACGCGCAGATTCGTGCGTTTAGCATCGCGCTCACCGAGAGCAAACTCCCCGGGATCGTGGAGCTCGTGCCGACCTACCGCTCGCTGATGGTTCACTACGACCCTGAGGTCATCCCCTACGGTGTGCTTGTCAAAAAACTCAAGGGCCTGCTCAATCAGCTTGACCACATCCGGATTCCGCCAAGCGATGTGTTGGAAATCCCCGTGCTCTACGGCGGGGAGGAAATGGGCCCCGACCTTGGCTTTGTCGCCGAGCACAATCACAAAACGCCTGACGAGGTCATCCGGATTCACACCTCCACGGAATATCTCATCTATATGCTGGGCTTTACCCCCGGTTTCACCTATCTTGGCGGTATGAGCGAGGAAATTGCCGCGCCGCGCCTTGCCCAACCTCGTGTCAGGATTCCCGCCGGCAGCGTCGGCATCGCCGGCAGCCAGACGGGCGTATATCCCATCGACTCCCCGGGCGGCTGGCAGCTTATCGGCCGCACGCCCGTGCGCATGTACGACCCTGACCGCGCCGTTCCCATCCTGCCCAAGGCAGGCCAGTACATCAAGTTCTACGCCATCGATCAGGCGGAATTTGACCGTATCGCCGCGCTGGAGGCCTCCAGCGGCTATACGGTTCACACCTACCCGAGAAAGGAGGCGGAGCAGGCATGAGCATCACCATTCTCAACCCTGGCATGCTCACCAGCGTGCAGGATCTCGGCCGCATCGGCTACCAGCAGTTCGGCGTGTCCGTCTCCGGCGTGATGGATCCGCGCAGCGCGTCCATCGCCAACATTCTCGTCGGCAACGATGAGAGCGAGGCCGTACTCGAATGTACCATGATGGGTCCCCATATCCGCTTTGATGCGCCCAACATCATCGCAATCACCGGCGGCGACCTTGGCGCGACGCTTGACGGTCAGCGTATCGATACCTACCGCGCCATTCCCGTCAATGCGGGCCAGACGCTGCGCTTCACCATGCTGCGCACCGGCTGCCGCGCGTTTGTAGCCTTTGCGGGCGGACTCGATATTCCCGTAGTTATGGGCAGCCGCTCAACGAATATGAAAGCAAAGATCGGCGGCTATCAGGGCCGCAAGCTGCAAAAGGATGACGTCATCGGCTTCCGCGCGCCCAAGACCGACCTCAAGAACCTCGGCTTGCGCCACACCTCGCCCGAGTTCATGCCGCGCGCAGAATATAAGCTGCGCATCGTACTCGGCCCGCAGGACGATGCGTTCACCGAGCGTGGCATCACGACCTTTCTCAGCAGCGTTTACACTCTCACGCCGGAGTTTGACCGCATGGGCTGCCGTCTTGATGGCGAGTTGATCGAACACGTTAAAAGCGGCGACATCATCTCCGACGGCATCGCCTTTGGCGCCGTCCAGGTGCCATCGGCGGGTAAGCCGATCATCATGCTGGCCGACCGCCAGACCACCGGCGGATATGCAAAAATCGCCAACGTCATCTCCGCAGACTTTCGCATTCTCGCCCAGCTCAAGGCAGGCGACAAAGTGCGCTTCGAAAAGGTCTCCATCGCCGCTGCACAGGAGGCTCTGCTTGCGCAGCGCGCTACGCTGAACTGCCTGCGCAGCGCCATGAATCGTTGACGCAGCCCTAAAACGCAAAAAATAATAGTAATAGGAGGAACGACACATGGCCTTTGATATTACACCTTATATCAATATGAAGCCGAGCGAGGTGCGCAAGCTCATCCGCGAGGGCGTCATCGACTTCCCCACCGCCGGTATGTGCCGCGGCTACGCGCAGGCCAACCTCATCATCCTGCCGCCGGAATATGCGGGAGATTTTGAGGAATTTGCCCGGCGCAACCCCTTCCCCTGCCCCATTCTCGAGATCGTCCGTGGTACGCCCGAAACCCACGACATGGGCGAGGGCGGCAACATTTGCACCGACATTCCCAAATACCGCATCTACCGCGACGGTAAGTGGGACGGCAAGGAGCTGACCGACGTAAGCGGCTACTGGAAGGAGGGCTATGTCGGCTTCCTGATTGGCTGCTCGTTCTCGTTTGAGGAAGCGCTCATGCGCGAGGGCATCGAGGTCAGGCACATCGCGCAGGGACGCAATGTGCCGATGTTCAAGACCAATATCATGACCGAGCCGGCCGGCCCGTTCTGCGGTCCTATGGTCTGCTCCATGCGCCCCATGACGCCGGAAAACGCCAAAAAGGCGTATGACATCACCGTCAAAATGCCGAATGTCCACGGCGCGCCCGTCCACATGGGCGATGCCGCCGAGGTCGGCGTTGCCGATGTGATGAAGCCTGACTACGGCGAGGCGGTTGATTCCTACGAGGGTGAGATTCCCGTGTTCTGGCCCTGCGGCGTGACGCCGCAGGCGGCGGTCGAAAATGCGAAACCGCCCATTGCTATCACCCATGCCCCGGGCCACATGTTCATCACGGATATCATCAATTCCGAACTGAACGACTTTCTGGAAGCTAAAAAGAATCGCTGAATTCTCTCTTTTCCGATCAACGCGGTGCCGGATCTTGACATCGTACCGCTTCGCTTTTCGGCCGTTGTCGTTGCCGCGCAGCGGGTCGGGAGAGTGACCCGGAAGCTCTCTCCCGAGGTTCTCTTTGCGCTGCCGGACGGCTTCCGCGCCGCTGCGGTCTACACAATGTAAGGGAAAACATTGCCTGTATTCAGGACTTTGGCAGACAAAAAGGAGGATGGAGCTATGAGCGCAATGATCATCAAATCCAGAGAAGCAAACGATTTGAAGCTGACCGCATACCACGGGCATTTTGCGACCCGCCACTCTCACAACAGCCATTATCTCGACATCACCCGCATGAAGCATGAATGTGCAATGGCCAATATCGCTGCCGCCTCTCTTGCCAATCACTATGTCTATGAAAAGGAGATCGATACGGTCGTCTGCCTGGACGGCAGCGAGGTCATCGGTACGTTTCTCGCCCGCCAGCTCTCTCAGAAGAATCTCTTTTCCCTGAGCAGCGAAAAAAATATCTGCGTCGTCGCACCGGAGCACGATTCCAACGGACTTCTGATCTTCCGGGATAATCTTCGCCCCATGGTGTCTGAAAAGAATGTCCTGCTGCTGATCTCCACGGTGAATTCGGGAAAGACCGCGGCTCGCGCACTCGAGTGCATCGAGTATTACGGAGGCACCACGCAGGGGGTCGCAGCTGTCTTCAGCGCCTTGAAGCAGGTGGGCGACATCCCCGTGATCAGCCTGTTTTCCCCGGAGGATATCCCCGGATATGTGACCAGTCTTGTCAAGGATTGTCCCATGTGCAAGGCAGGGCAGAAAATTGACGCGCTGTCCAATAGCTACGGTTTTTCTCCCCTGACCTGATGCCTGCGGCAGCCTGATTCTTCCTGCCGCAAGAATCATAATCATCAGTATCCTTCTTCTTGACAACTCTTCAAACTTTCTATTATATTGGTAACAGGCTAAAGCCTAATCTCGCAGCTTTCCGGTGAGGTCCACACCGTAAGTGTGACCTCAGACATTCATGGACCCCGTAGGGCATTATGACCACCCTGTACGCAGGAAGTTCCATGAAGGTCGACAGTTTTTGGCGCTGTACCGGCAGCGCGGGTGTGTACCCTTCCGTCGAAAGCGGAAAGGACACAAATGAACGACAACGTCGTTATCGTCTACAATGGTGAGCAAGTATCGGTGCCAAAGGAGGTCGTGGACCTCCTTGAGCGGGATCGGAAGCGGCAGCAGGCGCAGGACAAACAGGACGCAAGGCACCTGAGTAAAAGTGAGTTTGAAATGGTGCCGTCCGGTTCGGATTGCGTCAGGCGTCCCGTGGAGGATGCGGCGCTCAGGAACCTCCAGCTTGAAAATCTGCGGAAGGCCATTGCGGAACTGGATGTGCAAGGTCAAAACCTGCTCTCCCTCCGATACAGCGATGCGCTGACGATGGAGGAGATCGGCCAAATCTACGGCATCTCCAAAATGGCGGTATCAAAGCGACTGAAAAAGCTACATGAAAAGCTGGGAAGCTCTGTCTCATGACAGGGCTTCCCAGTTTTTTTGAAATTTTTTCTGATCTCTGGTTTACAAACGCGCTCTGAGTGTCCTTATCAGTGAGAGACAAATTTTCCGACTGAGTTGGCCGCAGTCATGATCGTCTCACCTGAACACAAGGAGCGTGTATGATTATGAATCCATTCGAACAAAATGAATATCTGCTGCATTTCCTGACCTCCCAAGTCGAGCGGGAGGTCATTGACTACATCCGCCAGGAGATGCAGCACGACGCACCGGACAGCGTTCCAACCGAAGATGAACTGTTTGCCTTCTTCCAATCGCCGGACGAACCGACCAAATTGGATGCCTACCAACAAATGCTGGCGACTGACATGTTGTTAGAGTACGCAGAGATCAGTCTGCGTACTCTCTGCGACCTGATCCGCTATCAGCAGCTCAAGGAATTGGGCATCGTCCATTCCGCAAAAGAGTTCATTCAACTCTTCCACCCCAACGAACAGGAGGACACCCCATGAATCAATTCAGTAACAAAAACTATTTCACCATGCCGAACGAAATTTTTTCACTGGGGCTGAGCGCAGGTGAGATCGCAGTGTATGCCTATCTTCGCTGTCTTGAAAACCGACGCACCTATCAGTGCTGGCCGAGCTACACCACGATCGGCAATGCCGTTGGCCGCGCAAAGAATACGGTCATGCGGTACGTTGATGCGCTCGCGGAGAAAGGTCTCATCTCCACAGAGCCAACCTCTGTCCTGACAAAATCCAGGATCAAAAAGAACGGCAATCTGTGCTATACCATCCGGCCGATCCATGAGGCCGTTGAAATTTTTCACACGCGTCAACTATCTGCGGTCGAACGCGCAGCAGAACGGCAGCAAATTCATCGCAAGCTGTCCGCAATGGATATGCTGCCCGGCGCATAACGAAAGGAAGGGAACGATGAAACATTCCACCTACACAAGCTATGACGAGCTTCCACTGATGCTCTCCGTCGTGGAGGTCGCTGCAGTGCTCGGGATCTCCCGCGCCGGTGCTTATGAGCTGGCACGAAGCAGCGGATTCCCCGCGCTCAAGATTGGCAGTCGGATCGTTGTTCCAAGGGATAAGTTTCTCGCATGGATCGATGCAAACATCGGCTCCAAAAACGCACCGCTGTAACTAAAGAACAGGCGCTCAATTTTCTGTGCGCAACGATGCGGCTGAGCAAAACCGTGAAGCCCATCGGTGCGGTGAGAGAAACAGCAATGGGACCACGCAGCCCAGCGGGGCCGCGCCGCCTCGGAACAGCGACGCGCATAAGCGCATCGCTGTCCCGCAGGCTCTCCGCGTTCTTCGGGAACACACCCGACCAAGGCCAAAAAGCGGCAAAGTATGCCGTTCTGACACTCGGCTGCGCAGGGTTCCCGAACCGCGCAAAACGCTCCGAGGGTAGTGACAGCGCCCCCATCCGAAACGCCCCTGTTTCGCCCTATGAGCCGCTGTGTGCGCGGTTAGGGGGACGGGTGGCGTGTACCCGCCAAAGCCCTTTGAAGCGAACGTTGCGGCGTTTGTGGGCGATGTGTGAGAGATCCTTGCGAATACTGTTCCGGCAAAGGAGAAATGAGTCATATAGGGGTGAGTTTTTCCTCCTGACCATGCCCTGTTTCGGAGATTGTAGCCCCTTGTTTACCCGTTCGATTAAAGCACAGACCGGCTATAATTTGTCAAGCCGAAATCTCATTTGGAATATAGGGCGTGTAGGCCTTGTTGTCTCTCATGACAGCGTAAATGATGGAAACCATCTTCCTGCAGGCGTGGCCCACGGATGCCATATAGGGTTTCCCTTCATCTCGTTTTTTCTGAAAATAAAGCTTTAGCGCCGGATCGTGAAGTACTGCTGATGAAGTCGCCAGCCAAATAGCGTGTCTCAAATACGGTGAACCTCGTTTGGACATACGGTTTCTGACACCGTTGTATTCACCGGACTGTCGCATGGTGGGATCTATTCCTGCGTAGGCAGCAAGCTTTGCCGATGAGGAGAAGCGATTGATGTCCCCAATCTCGCTGAGGATGTACGCGCCAAGGGTCGGACCGATGCCGGTGATGGTGGTGATCGGTGTGTCCAGGGTATCCATGATCTCAGCGATTTTGCGGTCCATTTCCCTGACCTGTTGTTTTAAGAAATCGAGGTGCTTTGCGTAAAGGCGGATCATCGTGCTGAAAACGTCGCCGGCCATGGCGAAGCCAAAGGAATTGCGCGCAAGCGCCTGAAGCTCCTGCGCTTTCGCCATGCGGAAGCGCTTGTGGCTGGAGACTTCGATGAGATGGCAGAGCTCCTCAAGAGGCATCTCGGATAATTCCTTTGGTGTAGGACAGGTTTGCAAAATCGCCATGGAGGTGTCGCTAAACATATTGGTAAAAGCTGTTTCGTATTCAGGAAAGACCTGATCCAGCAGGGCAACGACCTTTCGCTTAACATCTGCCTGCATGGAAACGATGGCGTGCCGTCCACGGCACAGCTCCCGCAACTCATAAATGTTTTCGGGATGCAGGGTAGACTCGGAGAAGTGTCCGAAACGAATCACCTCCGCGATCAGCAGGGCGTCCCGCGGATCTGTTTTGGCCTGACGGATGTAGAAGCTGCGGATGGAGTTGGTCTGCACCGGGTTGATGACCTGAACACGGAAGCCCTCCTTCTGAAGTCTGGTAAAAAGAGCGAGCCAGTAGTGTCCGGTGGCCTCCATTGCAAAGGAAACCTCGTCAAGCGGCAGTTTGGCCTTGGCGAGCATGGCCAGCAGCCGATTGTACCCGGAGCAGTTGTTGGTGAAGGAAAACGGCTTGATGATGACGGCGCCCTCGCCGTCAATCACCGCTGCCTCGTGCTTCCTCTTGGCGATGTCGATGCCAACGATGTACATAGTATAGGCTCCTCTCGTGTTCAAATTACGGACATTCCTCGTGCTGCTGAAGGTCACAACCTGTTGCGAGATTAGAAGAAAGCGATCCATCGCTTCGACATCCGGCTCATAAGTGACATCCCACAGGGCAGAGGTTCCAGTCTGTGCGCAGTAGACTTGGCTACAAAGATAGAAGCAGGAAATTCTCTGTCCGCATGAGGATATTATATCATCGCTCTTGAGAGCGTTGATACCGGTTTTGAAGGTGCTTTGTGGGGTGATATCCCCGTTCGAAAATATAACAAGATAAAGGGCCGCAGTCGCAAGCGCCCGCAGCCCGCCCACAAAGCCCCGCAGTGCGGGGCTTTTCAGAGAAACGCCAACCACCGTCGGTTTGGCGGTTTTACAGAACAATCGCAGTCGGTCATTCGGCAAAGTCCCGTGTTTGCAGGGCTTTGCGGCGATTTTGACCGACGACACAGAAAGGAAAGAAAAAATATGGATGATAACAAGAAAAGCACCACGATCTGGCTGCGCCCCAGCGTGATCAGCCGCATGGACGGCTGGTTGGAAGCAGATAACTGTCAAAGCCGCAGCGAATTCGTCGATAAGGCCCTGCGCTTTTACATGGGTTATCTCGGCACCGAGGACAACACGACCTACATCTCTCGGGCCATCCTGACAGCCATTCAGGGTACGCTGGACGACAACAACAATCGGCTCTGCCGTATTCTCTTCAAGTGCGCGGTGGAGCTGAATATGCTGTGTCACACCATCGCAGCCCACTTCCGCGCCGACCCGATCCACACGCGGGAGCTGCGAGCCTACGCCGTGGATGAGGTGAAGCGCACCAATGGTCAGGTGAGTTTTGAAAGCGCGGTGCGGCAGCAGCGGCGCATAGAGCCGGATGACACATGGCCCGGATCGTACTGATCTCCCCCTATCTCAAGGGAGGAAAGAACGCTGCGAAGCTGGCGCAGCGTACTCGCTACGTCGCCACCCGTCCCGGCGTGGAGCTGTTGGCGGATGAGCGCAGTACACTCCCCGCGACGAAAAAAGGCTGCTCGATGCGGATGCACATGTGAACAGGTTTGGAAACGTATTTTTTGCGCCGCAATAGTCAAAGAAACATTTGCAAAAACAGTAGCTTTGTGCGCCGGGTTGTGGTATGTGTTGTGGCTACCAAAAGGAGGTGCCGCAATGTATGACTACATGAAGGCCCTGCAAAAGCGCTTCGACCGTCAGGAACACAGCGAATTGGACACCCAGATTGAACGTGCCCAGGAGGAGCTGCGGCGGGACATGGACGCCGCAGGACGCAGAAAACTGCTCCATCTGCTGGATGCGCAGAACGCGTTGCTGGCAGAGTCCACGCTGATGAGCTTCACGGCAGGCTTCAAGCTGGCGGCCGGTATCGCCGGAGAGCTGGGAACGCCCTACTCCTTCGACGCCGACGAAGAGCAAAAAGCAAAGGAGATGATTACGAATGGCTAAGAAACGTGCCAACGGCGAGGGCAACATCCGCAAACGTGCAGACGGTCGCTGGGAGGGTCGCTACACAGCGGGCTACCACCCCGAAACCGGAAAGCGCATCATCAAAAACGTGCTGGGTAAGACGCAGGCGGAATGCAAGGCAAAGCTAAAGAAAGCCATTGAGGAAAGCCAGTCATTGGACGTCGGCCGCGCCGATGAATACACGGTTGCCGCTTGGCTGCGGACGTGGTTTGAATTGTATGCCAAACCGCACATTCGCCCATCCACCATGAACTACTACCACCGGAACATCGAACAGCATATCATCCCTGCTATCGGGGATATCCCGCTGAATAAGCTCACCACCCGTGACCTGCAAAAGCTCTACAACGATCTGCAAAGCAATGGGCGGCTGAGAAAAGTACAAAAAAAGGAAAAACCCGGACTGAGCAATTCCACTGTGCGCGGTATCCACATGATGCTGCACAACGCCCTTGACCGGGCGGTGAAGGAAAAACTCATTCTCAGCAATCCCACGGAGAATTGCATCATCCCCAAAATTGAAAAACAAGAGATGAAAATCCTTCATCCAGACCACATCAGCGCGTATCTAAATGCGGCCGAGCGGCGTAATGCCCTGCCGATGTTCTATCTGGAACTGGTCAGCGGACTGAGAAAGGGCGAGCTGGTCGCGCTCCAATGGAGCGACCTCGACGAAGCCAACTGCACCATCTCCGTTAGTAAGCAGGCCAGCTGGGACACAGAGCACCAGCTCATTCTAAGCCGCCCCAAAACCGACAACTCCATCCGCGAGGTGTCTATCCCGCAGGATGCCGTGGAGCTGCTGAAGCAGGAGCACGCCAAACATCCCAGCAATCCGTGGATGTTCCCGTCCGGCAGAACAGGAGAAATGTACCACCCCGACTCGGTCGTAACACTCCACAAGCGAATCCTCAAGGACGCGGGACTGGAGCATATCAGGTTCCACGACCTGAGACACACATTCGCGACCTTGGCACTGCAAAACGGCGTAGATGTAAAAACAGTGTCTTCAATGCTCGGTCACTACGACGCGGGATTCACCCTGCGAACCTACACCCACGCCACACGACAGATGCAGCAAAAGGCCGCGGAGAAAATGGGCAGCTTCATGGCGCAGATTCGATAAGTCCCGCAGGCAAGCAGAGCACCGGAAAGGAAGCAATTTCCTCTCCGGTGCTCTTTGGTTCTTTCCGCGCATTTCGTTGTACCCATGGGGCATGAGCTGGCAGTAGGCGGCAAAGCCGCTGATTGCCGATGTGGGTCACGGTGTGGGTCAGGCGGTTGACCCACATTTTGACCCACACCATTTTCAGCGTTTTTGCAACAAAAAAGCACCGAAAACCGAAGTTTTCGATGCTTTTTGGAGCTGGTGGTGTGACTCGAACACATGACCTGCTGATTACGAATCAGCTGCTCTACCGACTGAGCTACACCAGCGCATTTGTTCAAATGCAAATGGAAGTATAGCACAAAGATTTTTTCGCGTCAAGCGATTTTTCAAACTTTTTGAAAGCGGCGGCTTTGCCGCCGCTTTTTCATTCTTTCCGCCGTCTGCGGCGGATGCGGTTAATGTGGCGCTCGAAGTCGCCGCTGCCGATGAGCTCGGCAAGCACATACTGCTCAAAGACCGGCACGGTGCAGGAATAGAATCCCACCTCGCGCCGAAACTGCTCGGAGAGCGCGGGCGGCAGCACCATGTAGCCCACGCGCATCGACGGCGCGATGGTCTTGGAGAACGTATTCATGTAGATGACCGAGCGCTCGGGTTCGAGGGCGAAGAGCGTATCCTCGCTCTTGCTCGACACGCTGAATTCCGAATCGAAGTCGTCCTCGACGATGTAGCCGCCGCGCTCCTCCGCCCAGCGGAGATATTCGCGGCGTTTGCCCGCGCTGGCGCAAAAGATCGTGTAAAAAAGTGTGGCAAAAGTTTGAAAGTTCGTGTAAAAAAGTG
>ERZ791573.855-NODE-855-length-14369-cov-8.637627_pt1 | contig 14369 bp, 10 predicted proteins | sample MGYA00509971_ERZ791573 | MGnify/ENA primary metagenome ERZ791573 (study PRJEB30046, sample SAMN00791921) | human gut metagenome | study: EMG produced TPA metagenomics assembly of the A metagenome-wide association study of gut microbiota in type 2...
ACTAAGTCTCAATTAGTAGCTTAATTAATATGTCCAATATTTTGGGTGCATATCAGAATTAATCCAAACTTTAATGCTTTTATTTTAGCCTAAATTATTATTTAGATAATACACGTGCTAAGCGTACTAATTCTGGGTCTAATGTTTTGTTGTTATTTACAGAATCATGAAGGTCAATAGCTACAACTTTACCTTCGTTGATACCAAATACGATATTAGACTGACCATTGAGAAGTGCTAAAGCAGCTTTTTCACCTAACATACTAGCTTTTACACGGTCTTCAGCTGTTGGAGAACCACCACGTTGAACGTGACCTAATACAGTTACACGAGTATCGATACCAGTTTTTTCACCGATTTCTTTACCGATATCTACAGCACTGCCTACACCTTCAGCAACAACAACGATGCTATAACGGCGACCATTGTCATAAGATGTTTTGAGTTCATCACAAATTTTGTTAAGGTCATATTTAACTTCTGGAACAAGAACATATTCTGCACCACCAGCGATACCTGCCATCATAGCAAGCCAGCCACATTTACGACCCATAACTTCAAGAACGATGATACGACGATGAGCAGATGCTGTATCACGAAGTTTATTGATTGCATCTAAGATAGTGTTTAATGCAGTATCAGCACCGATAGTATAATCAGAGCCCCAAACATCATTATCGATAGTACCAGGAAGACCAACGATTGGCATACCTAAATCGCTTAATAAAGAACCACCAGTTAAGCTACCATCACCACCGATAATAACTAAACCTTCAATGCCATGGCTTTGAAGAATTTTAAGAGCTTCTTTACGAGTTTCTTCTTGTTTGAATTCTGGGCAACGAGCTGTACCTAAGAAAGTACCGCCACGTTGGATAATATCACTAACGCTTTGAGAATTTAATTCTACGATACGATCTTCAAGCATACCTTTGTATCCATCATAGATACCAAATACTTTTACTCCTTCATAAAGAGCTGTACGAACTACCGCACGAGCTGCAGCATTCATTCCTGGGCTATCTCCACCACTAGTCATGATTGCAATAGATTTTAACATATCAAATTACCCCTTTTCTTCTTTGATATACAATATAATGCATATTATTAACTATATAGAAATGCTTATACTAAAATATAAACATATTCGCAACCTTTTAAATATCTGTATTTCCATCTACAGTATGATTTAATTTTACTAATACGCGCGTAATACGAACTCTATCTACTTCTTCGACAAAGAATTCATCATCGCCAAAGTTAGCTTTTTGACCTACACGAGGAGGAGTATCCACCTGTGTAGAAAGCCAACCACCGATAGTATCTATATTTTCTTCTTCAATATTAGTGCCAAACATTTCATTTACATCATCAAGTAACATTTTCGCATCAAGGGAATATAATTTCTCTGTACGTTTTTCTACTGTTGGTCTTTCTTCATCAAATTCATCTTGAATTTCACCAACAATTTCCTCAACAATGTCTTCTAAAGTAACCATACCAGCTGTACCGCCATATTCATCTACAACAATAGCTAATTGTAAACGTTTTCCTTGCATAAGTTTTAACAAATTACGCACTGGCATAGATTCTGGTACGACAGTAACTTCTCTTAATAATGACCTAATATCAATATTTTTGCGCGCATATAATGGATTTAATAAATCTTTTATATGCAAAAATCCTACTATATTATCTTTATCTTCAATACAAACAGGATATCTTGTCATCTGTTCAGTCAACGCTTTTTTTACATTTTCATCAAAAGAGTCTTCTAAATACAGACAAATCATATCTGTTCGAGGGATCATAATCTCTCTAACTGTAAGATTAGATAAATCAAATACATTATCTACAAAAGTCAATTCTGTTTTATCAATATATCCATGTTTATGACTTTCTTCCATCAACAAGCGAATTTCTTCTTCACTATGAGCTTCTTCACCTTCACTTGCCACTTCAAAACCAAGGCGAATTATTACCCAGTTAGCTACATGGTTTAAAATCCATACAGCCGGCCACATAATCTTGTGGAAAATAAGCATTGGTATAGAAATATTAAGCGTTACAGTTTCTGCTTTTTGAATAGCCATAGATTTTGGTGCTAATTCACCTAAAATGATATGCATTGCTGTAATGAGAGAGAAACCTACCACAAGTGCTATAGAATGAGCAAAATCTTCGCCAAAGCCAAAGAACTGCACAACAGGTACTAATAAAGCTGCAACAGCTGGCTCACCAACCCAACCTAAACCAAGGGATGCAAGTGTTATCCCTAACTGTGTTACTGATAAAGATGCATCTAAATGGTCTGTGAGCTTTTTGGCATATTTAGCTCGTGTATTACCTTCTTGTAAAAGCGTTTCCAAACGAGAAGAACGAATTTTTACAAGGGCAAATTCCGCTGCTACGAAAAAACCATTCATAAACACTAAAAATACTACTAAAATTAATTTCAACAGAACTTCAATTAGCTCCAATAATTAATTACCTGTATCAACTATTTATACTAACATTGAAACAGGTAATTCACCTCCTATATTGTATAAATTTAAATCTAGTATAATTATATAAAATCATAAGTTATTTTTCAACTTTTTCTTTATCTGAATATTTTTACGTTGTACTTACTTTTAATTTACATTTTAGTATAGTTAATAAAAATTCTTTAAATAGATTTAAAAATTCATATACTAGTTCAACGTATTTTGAGCTTTCTATATCACAGGAATTCCATTATTATCATCATAAGTAGCTGTACAATGAGGATAATTTGAGCATGCCCAAAACCAACCATTTTTACCGCGAATTCTACGTAAATTGCCTTCTTTACAACGTGTACATAAATATTTTGATGTAGCTTTAGTATTTTTATTTTTCTCTATAGGCATTGCTGAAAATTTTTCTTTAGGAGCAAAATTCATCTTTTTCGTATTTTCTCTAGCGATTAAATCCCAAGCTGAAATCAATTGATTATCTTGCTGAAATATCTCATTTTGCCCAGATTTTATATAATTTTTATCACTATTATTATAACTCATTTGTCGATAATTATTGAAATTAAATTTTGTTTTTTCTATATCTGGCTTGCCATCTACATCATTACAAGTCATACGACAATTAGGAAAGTTAGAACAGCCCCAAAACTCACCATTTTTACCTTTGCGTTTTACTAAAATACCTTGATTACATCTAGGGCATTTATATTCATGCTCTTGTACCAAAACTGTCTTTGTTGCTTTAATACATAAATTCTGCGTAAATTCTGCCTGTTTAGCTAAAAATTCTTCAATTGTTCCCTGACCTTCAGATAAAGAATGAAGACAATCTTCCCAAACAGCTGTAGAGTCTGGATATGTCATTTCATCTGGCAGTGCATCAATTAAAATATATGCCGACTGTGTTGGCACTAAATATTTCTTTTTACCTTCAAGTTGTAAAAAATTTCTCTTTACTAAATCTTCGATAATAGTTGCTCTTGTCGCTTCTGTGCCAATACCATAAATATCTTTTAATTTTTTCTTAACTTCTACATCTTTTACATATTTATGAATATCTTTCATACCTGCAAGCAGTGTCGAACTTGTAAAGCGAGTTGGTGGTTTTGTAGATTTTTTATCATATTCGCCTTTTACATATTCTACTTCATCACCTTTTTTCATAAGTGGCAATGAATTTTGTTCTTCTTTTTCTTCATTATCTTCTTTTTTATCGTCTTCATTTAAAGATTTTTCTTTATTATTTTGCACATATAATTCTTTCCACCCCATCTGTTTTACGACTCTACCACTTGTTACAAACAATTCTTGCATATATTCTATACTGATTTTAGTCTGGTCATAAATATGAACTGGATAAAATTGTGCTATATATGCTTGAGCTATTAAAAAGTAAATATTTCTTTCTTCTGTAGTCAAACTCATTAAATTAACTTTTACTTTTGTTGGAATAATCGCATGATGAGCTGTAATTTTTTTATCATTCCATGCTCTACTTTTCGTTTTTAAATCACATTTTTTTGCCCAATTAGCCAATTGCTTTTCATTGATATTATATAAATTCTGCAAAATAATTTTAGCATCACTAAACTGGCTTTGTGGTAAATATTCACAATCAGAACGTGGATATGTCGTCAATTTTTTCTCATATAATTTTTGTGCAGTATCTAATACTAATTGCGGGTCATATCCATATTTTTTACCTGCCAAAACTTGCAAACTAGATAAAGAAAATGGCAATCTTTGTGCTTCTTTTTTCTGTGCTTTTTGATAAGCTGTTATTTTTCCTGCTTCTGTTTTTTGAGCAAATTTACCAATTAAAGCTTTAGCTATATTTTCATCAATTAAACGATTTTCAAAATCTAGTCCCGCCTGTGTATCTTTAGGCTTCCATGTGGCACTAAATTCATCATTTTCATTAGCAAATATCGCTTTTATCGTGAAATAATCCACTGGCTTAAAATCTTTTAATTCGCGTTCTCTGCGGACAACTAAAGCAAGTGTCGGCGTTTTTACCCTACCTACAGCAAATACACCTTTTTTCCCTGCTCTTCTTGCTGCCAAAGTATATGCCCTAGACAAATTCATACCGATAAGCCAATCTGCTCTTGCTCTAGCTAAAGCAGATTTTTTTAAATTTAAAAAATCTCGATTATCTCGCAAATCTTTATTAGCTTTTTTTATACTTTCCTCGTCTAAGGCATTTAATAAAATTCGCTTTACAGGTTTTTGACAATTTAAATAATCTAAAACTTCATCAATCAATAATTGCCCTTCTCTATCAGGGTCGCCTGCATGAACTATTTCATCAGCTTTATCAATAAGATTTTTAATAATACCAAATTGCTTTTTGCAAGACTCATCTATAATCATTTTCCACTGTTTTGGTATAATCGGTAAATCTTCAGCTTTCCAATTTTTATATTTAGCATTGTATTCTTCTGGCTCAGCTTGACGCAAAATATGACCAAAAGCCCATGTTACAATTCCATCTTTAGTTATTAAATATCCATCTTTTCTTTGCACAGGGCCTGTCAAACATTTTGCAATCTCTGCTCCCATACTTGGTTTCTCAGCTATATATAAACGCATAATTTCATCTCCTAAATTACTTGAATTAATTAAAAATAAAATTATAAATCGCTACAAAAACAAATATAGTCCATACTATGAGAAAAATTCCACAAATAGCTAAAAGCCAAGGCATTTTCGGCCCTAAATAATCTGCCTGTGCTTCTGATTTTGCTCTAACAGAAGCAGGTAACATCTGAAGCATTGCATATAAAATTCCTGGCACAACTACTGCATCATCTAATAATCCTAGTCCCGGTATCATATCTGGTAAAAAATCAATAGGACTTATAAGATATAAAAACGCTACAATTGTCATTGTCTTTATCATCTTTGGTGTATTTCTATTAAATAAAGCTGTAAATAAAATTAAAATATCTCTTCTACTTGAACTGATAAACGATATAATTCGTGTAAACATTTAAAATTCTCCTTAATAAAAATAAACTTATAAATTAAATCAAAATATCATCTATAAAATAAAAACTCTATATTAAATATTAATTATTATACTTAATATAGAGCTTTATGTGAACTATAATTTATTTTTCTATTTTTTCTTCTACAGATACTTTTTCTTCAGGAAAAACTATATCTGCTTCAAACATACGTTGCCATGGAAATCTTATTTGCGCATCAGCCACATAAGATTGACCTTCAAATTTTTCTAAGCCATAATCAGCTATCATTTTCTGTAAAGCTTCTGTAGCTAATTTTTCTGCTGGTAAAGTTCTAGTTTTTGTATTACCATAATCGCCTTCACCAGGCATGGAATTTAATCTATTCGCTACAGCTTGTCTGATATTTGCTTGATAGAGCCAATCATCTAAATAGCGGACTTCAAGCATTTTTAAAATGCCCACTCTATCTGTATAATTTGCTCCCATGCCCATAGCCAAAGCATAACCTGTACTATTTGTAGGTGTATTCCAACCTGAATAAGCATTTAATTTATCTAATAAATTCTTACCATATAAACTAAACATTAAAGCATTATCAGAACCATTGCCAAATGTGATATCGCCAATACCTACTTTTTTATTAGCCTGTACAGCTTCATCGACCATATTGACAAAATCTATGATATTTTCGTTTGGTATATATACATTATTTAAATCATTAGCTGCACCTGTTGTACCGTCAAAATTAGTATTAACCATGAATACTAAATCTGCTCTTTTATCGCTATTGACTTTCATACCGCCAGCCATTTTGATATGAGTCGCTATAGAATTTTTAATTGGTTCATTAGAATATGCTGGTATCGTATTTTCTCCTGTACCTTTAGCATAATGAACACTTACAAATGGAATATCACCTTGTAAATTATTCACTGCTCTAGTCAATAAAACATAACCAATTTCATCAATTCCAGCTACTGATTGATATTTCAATTCACCTAAATCACTGCCATAATTATCAAGGGAGCGGCGTTCTTTATTTGTCTGTGAATATTTAGCATTATCATCACAACCTAATGCTAAATAAGTAATCACATCATTTCTAGCTAAATCAATTAAATTCTTACTTACTAAAAAATTACCTTGTCTACGAGAAAGCCAATCATCTAAAGCTGCTTTTGGTATTTTTTGTTCATATTGTTTTAACTGTTTTCTTTCTTTATGTGTTAGTCCATCTTGTTCTAATTTATCAGTCAATGCAGTATAACGCGCAATATCTGTACCATATTGAGCATAATAATTTGCATCTTCACTACCTGACGCTTCACTTGTTTGAGGTGTTCTCATAATCGAGCCAAATACATATAATTTCATATTTGGATTTGCTTGATGTATCTTTTCAAAATTATGCACTCTAGCTAAAACAACATCTTCACTTAAATTATGTTTTCTTGAAGCAACAAGACTACCATAAACCATAGAGTCTGAAGATATTACTGCTGCATCAGCTTTTTTTGCATTTTCTATCACCCATTTAGATAACTCTTCTGGTTTTGCATAAGGATTTTCTCTATTACCTAAGAGTTCTTCTGGTGGTGTCAATACTTCATATCCTAAATCACGAATATTATCCGCTGTCTGCTTAAAAGAAATCGGTCTATTATCATGGGGTACAAAAATAATAGTTTTATTTAAATTAGCACAAACAACATTCGGTACATAAACTACTATCATCATTAAAAAAAGACATAATAGTTGTTTTAAATATTTAAACTGCACTTTATCACCTCATTAATTATAAATATCTTAATCATAATGAATTATATCATAATTTCAATCATACTAGAAAAGCCTGCAAAATAATATGCAGGCTTTTTCATTTAATATTTTAAATGCTTTTTCAATACTGTTTCATTTAATTTATTACCAGAAACATCGAAATTAGCTTCAAAAATTCTATTCCATGGCATTGTTATCGAAACATTTACTGCTTCATTAAATAAATTTAAATTATCACTTACAAAAGAACGCATTAATTTTGTACCATATTCTTCAATATATGGTCTTTTTGTATCTCCTATAGTTAAATAATCACCACTACCTGGCAATAAATTTAAATAAGAGTTCACACTTTGACGAACATTTGCTTGATATACCCAATCATCTAAATATCTAGTCAATAATAATTCATTGCGCTTATCTTGGCTTATCTGATTGCCTACAATTCCCATGCCTAATGCAAAACCAGTGCTATTAGTCGCTGTATTCCAACCAGCATATCCATATAATTTATCTAATAAATCTCTATCTTGTAATTGTTTCATCAAAGCATTGTCTGCTCCATTAGCAAAAGCAATATCACCTACAGCCACATGATAGCCTGCATTGACAAAGCTTTCTATATCTTCAACAAAATCCATTGTATTATATCTTGGTTGAAGCGTATTTACTGGAGTATTAGCATCATATGTCCAGCCACTGCGATTAGTATTTATAAACATTACTAAATTAGCTTTTTTCAAATCATATGTTCTAATACCACCGATAGCCGTTATTTGACTTGTAAGTGTATTATCTATAGACTCATCTGAATATGTTGGCACAGTTGCTCCGCCATAACCAGAAGCATATTTTATATAAACATATGGCTTATAATTTTCTAATTTATTAACAGCTCTAGTTAAAACTAAAAGCCCAACTTCATCTAAACCAGTTAAAACTTGAAAGCGATTATTTTTTAATCCTAAACTATTTGCATATTCTCTCAACTCATTACTTTCTCTATGAGTCTGCGATAATTTAGAATTATCATCTTTTCCTGTTGCCATATACACTACATCATTATTTTTAACTAAATTTATCAATTGTTTATTGACTTCCACATTTGTTCTGCGACGGGAAAGCCAGTCTTTTAAAGCAGCCTCTGGTACGCCTTCTCTTAGAGTTACTTGATAACTTTCATTTAATCCTGAAATATCGGCATTATCAATTTTTGTATAATTAGCTATAGCTTGTCCATATTTTACATAGTATTCTGGCTCTTCTGTTCCTGAAGAAGCTCCATCTTTTGGCGTTCTCATAATAGAAGAAAATACATATATAGGCATTTTAGGGTGCGTATCATGCAACTTTTCTATATTTTTTACACGTCTTAACAATAAATCTTTTGGTATATGATGTTTTCTTGAAGCTACTAAGCTTCCATAAATCATAGCATCAGAAGATATTACTGCTACTTTATCTTTACCACCATTTTCCACTAACCAACGATTAATTTCTTCTGGTCTGCCAGCTTTATCTCTATCACCTAATAAATCTTTTGGTGGCATCTCTACAGTATAACCCATAGAACGGATTACTTGTGCTGTTTGATCGGAAGATATCGGTCTATCATCTTGAGGCACATACAAAATTACTTTTTTCTCATCTTTAGCAAATACTTTTTCTACATTAAAAATATTTACTAAACAAACAACTAAACAAATTCCTAAAACTAGTTTTTTCCAACTCCTAGAATACAAAGTTTACACCTCTCCACTGCCAAATAGCGTATTATCTTCTCTGCTTTTTATTTTCTTTCATATTCTTTTTTTGCTCTTTAGTTAAAGTTATTCCTGCAGCTTTTAAATCTTCAGGTTTCACCTGATCAATAATTTTTGTTAAAAGCTCTTTTCTATGTTCTTTTTCATAATCTAATATAGCTTGATAAAAATTATAATCTACATCTTTTACACTCATTGTATTCATATTTTGAGTTGGTCTTTCATAATTAACATACAAAGAGTTATATCCTTGGTCTAAATATACACATTCTGTATATTCTACTGTTTTATCTTTTATATTTATTCGCAAATATTCTGCTACACCAGATAATTCATCAAATCTATACGTGCTTAAATTTCTCCATTGTCTTTTCATTATCACATCTTGAATTTGCATATTATCAAAAAGTCTTACTGTTGGCACAATTAAAATATTCGTGTCGGCATAGCCATCTGCTCCAATTTCATAGGTCATAGCATCTTTATTAAAATAATAACTTGAACGAGGTGTTGCCTGTACCCACTGAAAAACTTCTTCAGATAACGGTTCTGTCGCCGCAAAAGAATTATTTATTGGAAAACTAATAACAGTCATTAAGCTTAATACTAAAATAAAAAGATATCTTTTCACTATATTTCTCCTTTCTTTAATATACAAATAACTATCTAACTATATAATGATATCATATTTAATATTCAATTTAAAGATAATAACTATTATTATTAAATTTATACTAAAAATTTTTTCACAATTATGGTATTATATGATAGTATACAAAATAAATCTCAGAAAGGTTTTGTCATGTCAATAAAAGAATATTTTAAATTTGAAGAACGAAAAACTTCTTATTTTACTGAAACCCTTGCTGGTTTTACTACCTTTTTAACTATGGCATATATCATCATCTTAAATCCTAGTGTTCTAAGCCAGACAGGTATGGATTTTAATGGTGTATTTTTTGCCACAATAATTGCAACTATTGTCGGTTGCTTATTCATGGGAATTTTTGCTAACTACCCTATAGCGATTGCTCCTGGACTTGCAATGAATGCTTACTTTAGTTTTGTTGTAGTAATTTCCATGGGAATTCCTTGGCAAGAAGCTTTAGGTGCTGTATTTATTTCCGCTTTAATCTTTTTAATCCTTTCATTGACATCATTTCGTCAAGCTGTTATCAACGCTATACCAGCTTCAATGAAAGAAGGTATCAGTGCTGGTATCGGTTTATTTATCAGTTTTGTCGGTCTTCAAAGTGCTCATATTATTGTATCTTCTCCAGCTACCCTAGTTACTCTTGGTAATTTTACTGACCCTGTAACTTATATGTCACTTATCGGTTTATTTATAAGCATTATTTTAGTGGTAAATAATGTACGTGGTGCTTTGTTTTTAGGCATGATTATTACCTCTATATTATCTTTCCTTTTTGGTTATATCAGCTTACCTGATACTATTTTCAGTATACCTGAACTCGGTAATACATTTATGCAAATGGATATCATGGGAGCTATTTCTCATAATCTTTATACTATAATTTTTACATTTTTCATTGTTACTTTATTTGATACTACTGGTACTATGCTTGGTATTGCCAAACAAGCAGGATTGATGAAAAATGATACTTTTCCTAATGTAAAAAGCGCTCTTTTAGCAGATTCTATCGCTAGCCTTGTTGGTTCTATTTTTGGTACAAGCCCAACATCTGCTTATGTTGAATCTGGTTCTGGTGTAGCTAGTGGTGGTCGTACTGGTTTTGTAAACGTCATCATTGCTTTATTATTCCTCTTGATGCTTTTTACAGCTCCAATCGCTAAAGTTTTATCCACTGTTCCAGCAGTTACTGCACCAGCATTAATTATTGTTGGTTTTTATATGATGAGCAGTTTATCTCGTATAAATTGGGACGATATGCAAGAAGCTTTTCCTGCTTTCTTGATTTTTCTAATGATGCCATTATCTTACAGTATCACTGATGCTGTTGGTATCGGTATTATCTCTTATTGCTTAATAAAAATATTCTCTGGAAAAATTAAACAAGTTCACCCTCTACTTTATGTATTTATGCTTTTGTTTATTATCCAATTTGTAGTCTTAAGCAATTAAAAATTTAATACTTAAGGAGGTCCTTTATCTTCTATGTTTTTTCGCAAATATAAAATTCTTGGTAGTTCTTTAATTGTCGCAGCTTGTATCAGTATTAGTTTTCCTAGTCAAGCTAGTATGACTCCTATGCAAAATAATTATACTTTAAAGGGCTTAAGTCAACATCAACAACGCGAAACAAGTGCTGTTATTGCTTTAAAAACTGATAATGATGATAATACTTTTGATAAAAAAGAAACATCTAATCACTCTGTATCAGAAAAAATCGCTGCTATTTTAAAAGGCGACTCTGATAAAAAAGAACAAAATAAAGTAGTAAATTATGGCAGTTCTTCTATCATGGGTTCAGCTATTGCAACTCGTGAACAATGCGTAAATTACCTGCTCAAAAATAACCCAAATCCTAAAATTACAGTTTCTGCTGAAGAATTAGTTGATTATTATTATGAAGAAGCTGGCAAAGAAGGAATTCGTCCTGATGCAGCTTTTGCTCAAGCTTTAAAAGAAACAGGATTTTTTAGATATGGTGGTACAGTAATACCTGACCAAAATAATTATTGCGGTCTAGGTACAACAAGTGCTACTGTAAAAGGTGCTTATTTTGAAACAGCTCGTATTGGTGTTAGAGCTCATATTCAACATTTATTGGCTTATGCTTCCGTTAGACCTCCTCGCGAAGATGTAGTAGACCCACGTTATTCCTTAGTTCGTGCCGTTTATTCTACATCAACAATTGATACATGGCCTGGTTTAAATGGTCGTTGGGCAGTTCCTGGAAATAATTACGGACAAGAAATTCTACAAATTTTAGATAATATTACAGAAGAATAAATAAAAAGAGTTGAAATATATACTTGAAGATTTTCAAATTAATATTTCAACTCTTTTTTATTAAAAATTTTAAGCTCATCAAAAATCCATATTCTAAGTGATAAATAAACTGTTATACTATTTTTCACTTATTTGCTATAATAAACATAATTATTTTATTTAAATACATTATATTAAAAATTTATAATAGAAGGTGTTAATTTGATAAAATTTCCTAAACAAACAAAATACAGTTCCTCTCATCGTTTACGGGAAATGGTGCTTGTTTTACGTAAGCATAATGTACTTACAAGCGATATGACACCTGAAAAATTGCGTTTAATCCTAGAAGATTTAGGCCCTACATTTGTAAAATTAGGTCAAATACTCTCTTTAAAACCAGGATTTTTACCTGCCGATTATGCCATTGAATTGACTAAATTGCAAACACAAGCTAAGCCTTTAGATTTTAGCATCATCAAAGACTGCCTTGAAAAAGAATATAATAAAAAAATAGAAGATGTTTTTCTCGATATAGATGACCATGCACTTGGCTCTGCTTCTATAGCTCAAGTACATAAAGCTACATTAAAAACTGGTGAAAAAATAGTCATCAAAGTACAACGTCCTGGAATTTATGAAGTAATGGCTAAAGATATAGTTTTATTAAAACGAGCTGTATCTATCTTACAAGTCTTTAAAACTTCATCTAGCATTTTAGATTTTAACGCCATTCTTGATGAAATGTGGAATATCACTAAGCAAGAAATGGATTTCATGATGGAAGCTGAACATATTGATGAATTTAAACGACTTAATAGTGAAGATATTTTCGTTGATTGTCCTACTGTAAAACATGAACTGACTACAGCTCGCGTACTTGTAATGGAATATATTGACGGTCATCGCATTGATGAAATCAGCAAATTAAAAGCCCAAGGTTATAATGTTGAAGAATTAGGTATTCATCTCGGCAAAAATTATGTAAAACAAATCATTGAAGATGGCTATTTTCATGCTGATCCTCACCCAGGTAATATTTGGATAAAAAACGGTAAAATTATTTGGCTTGATTTAGGTATGATGGGACGCTTATCTTCTAAAGAACGTGATGCTTTAAAAAAAGCTGTTTACGCCCTTGTTCAACATGATACTTATGAAATGAAAAACGCTATTTTAACTTTAGGCACTGTTCAAGGAAAATTAAATCATATCCAACTTTATGAAGACATTGATAATCTAATGAACCGTTATAGTAATGCCAATTTCCAAACATTAAAATTAAGCGAATTAGCACATGATATCATAACTGTTGCTCGCCGTCATAAACTTTCTATTAATCCTGGTCTAAGTATGTTTGCCCGTGGTGTCGTTACGATTGAATCTGTTCTCAAAATTTGTTGTCCTAATGTCAATTTTATTGATATTTTTGCCTCTTACATGCGAGCTGATTTTAAACGAAATTTCAGTTGGAAAGAAGAATTTACTAAATTCAAACGAGATAGCTATTTAATGCTTCAAAAATCCATGCATATACCAGAACAATTATCTGATATCTTAAAAATGACAATGAGCGGACAAACTAAAGTTAATTTAGACTTAACAGGCTCAGAAGAACCACTTCGTCGTTTAGATAAAATGATTAATAAATTAATCATCGGTATCATTTGCTCTGCACTACTTTTAGGTTCTAGCATTATCTGCACTACTAATATGACACCTCAAATAATGGAAATTCCTATTTTAGGTGTATTAGGATATCTAGTAGCCGTCTTCTTATCAATTCGTTTAATGATTAACATTTTTAAAGAAAAATAGTTTTTTATGTTCATTTCTTTGGTGATCCGCGACCCGAAGCAACGGGATAATTTGTTGGCACTGAATGTCATCAACGACGATAGTAGTTCTGAAAGCGCCGAACTGCGCGGGAAACGCTATCTGGAAAAGGCTGCCATGATAACGGCCTCGGCAGATGTGCCGTTGAGGCAAATCACGCGTTACGACTTGAATATCGCTTCGGGCATTATCCATACAGCAAAAGAATATGCGGTAACGGATGTCATTATAGGTCTGCACCGTAAAGTCAATATTGTGGATTCATTCTTCGGTATGCTGACGGAGAATCTGCTGAAGGGCTTGCATCGCGAGGTGATGGTTTCCAAGTTCCTGATGCCCATTAACACAATTAGGCGGGTGATTGTGGCGGTACCTCCGAAAGCCGAGTATGAGGCGGGATTCCTGAAGTGGGTGGAACATTTCTGCCGGTTGGGGAGTACTTTGGGCTGTCGGGTGCATTTTTATGCCAATGAAGAGACTACCGCCCATCTTCAAGGGCTGGTGAAAGCCAAATATGGACAGACATTGACAGACTTTTCCCGCCTGGACGACTGGGGGGACTTACTGATATTGACCGGACAAGTGAACTTTGACCATCTGTTAGTGA
>ERZ791573.864-NODE-864-length-14243-cov-2.450169_pt1 | contig 14243 bp, 16 predicted proteins | sample MGYA00509971_ERZ791573 | MGnify/ENA primary metagenome ERZ791573 (study PRJEB30046, sample SAMN00791921) | human gut metagenome | study: EMG produced TPA metagenomics assembly of the A metagenome-wide association study of gut microbiota in type 2...
GTATTTGCCAACCAGGCTCATTTTGTCTTCGAGTGATTTTGCATCTTCTAACCATGTTTTATAGGCAGTTCCTTTTTCTTTCCAGGAGGAAGTATACTGCTTCTCTTCGTCATTCCATACAGGCCTTAATTTATGCCGGCTTATGAACTGGTCCGTGTATTTCAGGGTCAGCACCCTTGATTTCCACCTGCCGGATTCATTAACCCAGACTCTTGTATAAAGCGGAAGCCCCAGAATCATTTTTTCGCCCGGTACGCTCTTTTTTAAAACCTTGATGCTGTCATCAAGCCATGAATAAGATGCAACAGATCCGGGAACTGTGCTGTTCCCAGGCGTCTCGTCATAACCCATAATGACTAAATAATCTGCTGCCTTTGCAAGATTTTCTCTGTCATAGCACAAGCTCCATGTAGGAGACCATTCATTGTACACAGTAACATCTACTGTTACCATCTTCCCCTGCTCATGCATAGCGCCGGAAAGCTTCTTGATAAAGTCAGTATAGAGGTTCTTGTCCTCCTGCTTCATATTTTCAAAATCAATATTATATCCGCCCAGATCATATACCTCGGAAATCGCATCTATGCGGGAAATCAGTTTTTCCTGCATTTTGGAATCATGCATAAAGGCAGATGTTCCGGGAATATCAAAATCATTATGGATCAAAGGCAGTACATTAAATCCGTTATCCTTTATCCCCTTTAAATACACCAGATCGGGAACAAAATCATTTTGAGAAACATCTTTATAAGATCCCCAGGTCGGCGAAATTATGATTGCATTGTCTTTACCTGCGTCTTTTATACTGCTGGTGCTGAATTCATGTTCCGGATCCCATATGATGACCTGCCGGGACTTCTTTTCTTCTTTCTTCCCGGAATCACGGCTTTCCTTTTTCAACGTGATTTTCTTGTGTTTTTCATCATATTTATAAGTGATTCCAGACTGCCCGGCAAAGTATCCAAAATCGACATATGGTTTGCCTGAAATTATCTTGGATGGAATCTGGACGGATTCCTGCCTGCCTGCACCTGATTTCAGCTTGACGTATATTTTATTTTTTTCTTCTGAAACATCCCACTTCTTCCCTAGTTCAAACGTATTCGGAGAAGCATATAATACGCCTTCATTAAGCAGTACTGTTACATTTTTGGCTCCGCTGACTTTTATTTTCGTATTCGGGTCATCAGCCCATGAATGAACCGGCAGCATCAGAAGAAGCATGCCTGCCGCTAATACCTTTAGACTTAAATTCACCTTGGTCCCCTTTATCGATAATAATGCATGACAAATTCACGAACTAATTGAACCACATTTGGCGTCTTGAAAATGTCTTCAAACTGCTTTGCCGAATTTAATTCGATTTCCTTGTCATATAAGAATTTCTCAAATTGTTTCTGAATTTTCTTTATACGGTGCTGATTTTCCCAAAGAGCCTCATCTCTGCCAAAAATTTCACGCATGAAGAAATGCATAAGAACCGGCCGGAAATAATATTCCGCAAAGCAGGACTCAATCCAATAATCAAATCTGGTCTTTCTGATTCTTTCTGTTTTCTTAAGGAATTTCAGATAGAATTCAAGCCCTTCTTCAACACCGGACCAGAAATCGCCAAAAGCAATATCATATTCACCGTCTGCCTGATGGTCTGCGTAGTCGAATGCATCTGCCTGTACTATGTGGATTTTTTCTTTATGCGGGAATTGCGGAAGCAAAACATCATTGAATATTTTGATGATGGAAGGATTCATTTCAACGATGGTGACTGAATCGACTGTTTCCTTTTGCGCTGCCATGAATGCATAGTACCCAAGACCCAATCCATATGTGATTACCTTTCCCCTCGCCAGACGGAGAGGCTCTTCCATAGACTCTATTTCACTCATTACGAGGCTCATCCAGACTTCTCCGTTTTCCAGAAGAACCGGGAAATTGACTTTATCGTCAAAGAATCCAGCCTCAGCATGCATGAACACATTATCCGAATGCTGTTTATCATGATACGTCTGGATAAACTCTCCCGGCAGGTAATCATTCATCGTCAAAAGGATATGATCTTTTTCAACGGTAGGAATCTTGATGCACTGGTAATAGGGATTATCCGTGATGACTGACGAGGAAAAGCAATGCGTATGCCCTGATATCATATGAAACAGCGCTCGCTTGAGTTCTTTTTCGCTTAAGAGTTCAGTGATATCAGAATACGGTTCCAGCTCTTTTTTATAGAAGCTGAGACGTTCTGTCGCATCATCGATCAAATCAAGGAAACCGGTTTCCACCGAATCCCTTACGACTTTATCCTTGGACCTGCCTTTAAAGTCCAGATCTTCCACATACAGATGATCCTGCACTTCGCCAAGCATGATTTCTCCTGCAATTTCAGAAATCAGAAACTGCCTCCACAGCCCGCCGGTCACTCTTTCAGCTTCTGGTCCTTTAACCAACTTCATATGGCTTTACTCCTTTTAGATAAACTATTTGCATTGATTCTATATGGCTCCGCTGGCAATTGTCATTCCGACTACCTTCTCTGCACCGCCCAGTTTGAGCTCGTGAGCAGCCGCTTCCATGGTAGCGCCGGTTGTATAGACATCATCTCAAAGGTGTCCGTATTTGATACAATCGAACGATAGTCAGAATTTTGAACACCCCCGTGTGCATATATTTATGGTTCGATGACAAACTTAATTCTCTTTTAAAACAAAACCACTACCTTCAATCTATTCCGGCAGGCCCCAATTTCGGTCGGGATCATTTCTTCTATTCTCGCTATAGAAGCTAGGTTTGCATAGTTTGTGACCTTCCCCCTTAGAATCAGTCCAACTAATTATGACTTCTGAATCGTGTGTTTTTCCTGAATTGCTTTGATAAACGAATACGGACTTATTAACTTTAATGCCATCAAGAATTATTGTTTTATGGCCCCGAAATGCACCAAACTTGTGATAGAACACATCGTTCAATAGGGAATACGAAAAATCGGATTCTTTGATTTCATCTGGATTCTTGATAAGGTATTTTCTATATTCATCTTCCCGCCTAATTCTGTCAGCTTCTTCCCTAAAGTAACTTTCCTTATCAATATATGCCTGCAATTCAGGTGCCTCAGTTATGCATTTTCCTTTATGCATAACCAAATCTCCATTGCGATATAATTTCATAAGTACCTTAGCCCCTTGAGGGCTTGTCTTTATAGTTGTTCCATAAAAAGATTCTAATTCTATATGAATTTCCTCATATTCTTCTTGTAATAATTCTGTTTCACCAACACGATAGCAAAAATCCGCTATTTCTAACGAACCCGGGATAAAGTTCATTTCTAAAGCATTATCTATTAATTCTTTTGATTTATTGGGCATAACTCCTGGCAAACATTTCAATGCCTCAATTAAAGTCATATACTTTCTTGCTATAGCTTCTTCATAGAAATTCATTTTTCCACCTCCTACTTTCAGACTTTCTTGACAATTATTATATCATAGAACCGAAACTAAGACGAAAAAACGGTCATCAGCATGGTATTCAACCTACTGATGACCGCTATCTTCTTTATGCTCTGATTTCTGTCCCGTCCTTGAAGGTAACCCTAATATCCTCCTTACTATATACCATAATAAAATCCACCATGCTGCCCCAAAGCCGGACATCGAACTCCTTGATGAGTTCCTGGCCCCGAAGCTCCTCGATGAAGCTGTCTATCTGACGGCGCCTTCTCTCACGATACTGGATGGCTTCACAGTTCTTGTCGTACTGCTTCTTCGCCGCTTCATATCGGCTGACCAGCTCGCTGTAGTTCCGATCGTAATCATTCTGGTTCTGTGCCACGCGCGCATTCTCGGCTATGAGTTGCTGTACCTTCTCGGCCAGCAGGTTCAAATCTGTGCTGAGCTTGTCCCGCTCCTCTTCCAGGTTTTCTGTATTGGTAAGCCGTTCCTTCAGCAGGGTGATGCAGTTAAGGACATCTGCTTTGTTTTCGATGAGCTGATTGACAGCTTTCACGAAGATATCCTTTATTTCTTCTTCCGTCAGATGCGGTGTCTTGCAGTGGTGTTTGAACTTATCGTTGCAACGGTAGATGGTTCGGCGGTATTTATCTGTCGAGTGCCAGACCTTGGCACCGTACCAGCTGCCACACTGGCCGCACTTGACTTTGCTGGAAAAAATGGATACGCCGCTATAACGCTTTTTGCCATCATGCCGTCGCCTGATTTCTTCCTGTACCCAATCAAAGACTTGCGGGCTGATGATGGCTTCGTGATTATTTTCTACATAGTACTGTGGTACTTCCCCTTCATTAGCCTTCGTTTCTTTGGTCAGAAAGTTGACGGTGAAGCGCTTCTGCAACAAGGCATCGCCTTTGTATTTTTCATTCGTCAGGATACTTTTTACCGTCCCCTGGTACCATTTTTTCTTTCCTGTCGGGGTTTCCAGTCCTCTTGCCATCAGTTCTTTAGCAATGGAATGGAAGGTATACCCGTCCAGGAACAGGCGGTAAATCAGCTTCACAGTCTTTGCCTGTTCCCTGTTGACGACCAAATTGCCGTCCGGCCCACGGTCATATCCTAGGAAATGGCTGAATCCCACGCTGACCTTGCCATCAGCGAACCTTTTCCGATGCCCCCATGTAACGTTTTCCGAGATGCTCCGGCTTTCTTCCTGCGCCAGAGAGCTCATAATGGTGATGAGTAGTTCGCCCTTGGCGTCAAGCGTCCAGATGTTTTCTTTCTCAAAATATATCTCGATGCCCTTGTCCTTGAGCTTGCGTACCGTAGTCAGACTGTCTACCGTATTTCTGGCGAAGCGGCTGACAGACTTCGTGACGATGAGGTCGATTTTTCCGTCCAGGGCATCCTTGACCATCTGCTTGAACCCTTCACGGTGGCGGGTATTGGTGGCTGAGATGCCTTCATCGGTATATATGCCGACAAATTCCCAATCATCCCGCCCCTTAATATAATGAGTATAATAGTCTACCTGCGCTTCATAGCTGGTAATCTGGTCATCATGGTCTGTTGATACACGGGCATAGCCGGCGACCCGTCGTTTTTGTTGAGTATCAAGCGGCTTTGCTTTAAAGTTTCGAATCGTTGCTGGTATTCTTTGAACTACCCTCATAGTAAATACACTCCTTCAGTATGACCGTCCAGGAATCTGAACAACAGGCTTCCGTTCTCCTGAATCTCGATATCTTTTATTTTGGTTTTGAACACTTCCGCATCAAATTCGGGAATCCCAAGGATGGATGCTGCTGTCTTTTTCAAGGTATCCTCCTTGATACCTGTTCTGTGTATACATTTATGTCTGCCTCGAACCCGCCAGTATGGGACAGCCCCGTCCTTACGCTTATCCAAGGTGCGGATGAACGTTACCCCGCATCTTGGACACCGGATACGTCCTGAGAAAACCGTAAAGCGGCCAGCTCCACCGTCCTGTCGGTATCGCGTCATCCAATTTCTCTGCTTTTTCTTCAATTCTTCAGTCCAGCAGTCCTTCAATGCTGTAGATTCCCAATTCATTTCTATTACCCGGCCATCGGTCATATAGAATATTAGCTTTTTATAAGCCGGAACCACAATCTTTGCCACCTTTTGCAGGAATTCCTGTTCTTCGAAGTCTTCAGTCCCAAGGACGGATGCACAGGCTTCCTTTAACGCTGGCTCTGGGATAGAACCGTGAGCGCCACAGTTCGTTCCTTTGCCCTTGTGCGATTCACAAGCCCAGTATTCACTGACCTTTCCTTTATATCTGCGGACAACATGCGTATAGCTTTTCCTACAGATTCCGCATTTGATTACGCCGGTAAAGCAGCAGGTATTCAGAAACTTTCTGGCATAACCGCCCTTTTGGAGACCATCCTGTTTGCGCCGCGCCATCTCCACCTGAACCTGTTCAAACACGTCGGGCTCTATAATCGCCTCATGATGATGTTCCACCACGTATTTATCTTTTGCGCCATGATTATATATCTGATGCTTATTAATTGGATCAACCACAAATGTTTTCTGAATTTCGAGAAGACCAGTATAGACAGGATTCGTGAGAATCTGCCGGATGCTGGCGTCTTTGAAGAAATTTCCATACATGGTACGGATACCTTCCTCTTTAAGTTCCCGTACGATATCTTTTCTGGTCTTGCCGCTCAGATAATCCTCGAAGATTCTTTGAACCACTTTTGCTTCATACGGATCGGTAACCAGATTATTGCCTTCCCAACGATAGCCATAAACAAAGAACTTGGCATGCGGGATGCCCTGTTCAAATTTCTTTTTGAATCGCCATTTGATATTGTCACTGATAGAACGGCTTTCTTCCTGGGCAAAGGATGCCAGGATAGTCAGCATCAGTTCTCCTTCACCGCTCAGAGTATGGATATTTTCCTTTTCGAACCACACTTCAACGCCAATCTCTTTCAAATGGCGTACCGTGCACAGAAGATCCAGAGTATTGCGGGCGAAACGCTGAATAGACTTGGTCAAGATAATATCTATCTTCCCAGCTTCGGCATCTTCCAGCATCCGCTGGAATTCCTGCCGCTTCTTTATCCTCGTCCCGGAAATCCCGTAGTCGGCATATACTCCTGCGTATTCCCACTCCGGGTTCTTCTGTATAAGGCTGCTGTAATAGCTGACCTGTGCCGATAGGGAATGATGCATCCGTTCTGAGTCCACGGATACGCGGGCATAGGCTGCGACTTTTTTGCGCTGTCTTAAATTTGGTATGCTTCGTTCAATCTTACGGATAGTCCGCATCAAATCAGCTCCTTTCGACACTATATATCACTCTGTTTGATACAATTATCAAGTGTATAATTCCCCTGAAAATGGCTGATATTGGCGAATCATCGACTGTTCGAAATCCCGGTACTCCTTCTCTGTGATGAGCTTTGCCGCCATCATTTTCCTTGCCAGATGCATTGTCACCTGGAAAGTTGTTTCATTTTGAAACGACCTCTTATCCATGGCGTACATCCCCAAACCGATACGCAATATAGCAGGCGTGGGAGCAGAACTTCCGATGGCTGTTGCCATAGACGATGAATTTTTTTCCACAGGCCGGGCAGGTAAAAGTGTATACAGCTTTCCGCTTCACTAGGTCAAGGTGGCTGTTCCACCACTTGTTCCTGCAGGCATCGGAACAGAAACGTTTCCGCTTCCGTCCGGGATTCTGTGTGATTGGCCTGCCACACTGCTCACAAAGGCGGTCTGTTGGCGGTGCGGCCAGGCTGTGCCGTCGGCAGAACGACTTCACCGTGTTGATGGAAACACCTAATTGGCTGGCTATAGTTCCATACCCTGCCCCGTTGCGGCGTAAGGTGATAATCTGTTGTTTCTGTTTGTCCGTCATGATAAACACCTCCTGAAAAAATAGCTTTCAAGAGTAACAGGACAAAAAGGCTATCGTTAAGTACTATAAATGCAAAAAAAAATACGGATGCCCATGATGAGCATCCGCTATTGCAAGTCCTATTCAGTTATTTTCCGCAGTATTCACAGACTGTATCCACGCACTTCTGCAGGTCTTTCTTGATGTCGCTTTCCCAGAATCGCAGGACAAGCCAGCCCATATCGGTCAGTTCATCATTAACTTCTTTATCTCTCTCAACATTCCGCTTCAGCTTTTTCTGCCAATATTCCTTGTTAGAGCCAATCTGTTCGCCAGGATGTTCTGTATGTCCCTTAGCATGCCAGAAGTCGCCGTCAACAAAGATAGCGATATGGCAACGAGTAATAGCAATGTCCGGCGTACCAGGAAGTTTCTTATAATTCTTCCGATACCGCAAGCCACGATGCCAAAGCGCCTTGCGAAGAAGGAGTTCTGGTTTGGTATTATTAGAATGAACTGCCTGCATTGCATGTTTGCGTTGTTTAGGGGTTAAATCATCCATTTTTAAGATGACATATTTTTTGATTCCAGAAATTCCAAATAAAGTTTCAAAGCCCGTCTACATTGGGATTTTACAGAACTAGATAATGATTTAAATTCATTGGCACCTTCTAGCTCTTCCCTGTATTTTTTATAATTCAGTGAATCAAAAGGAATAATTTTATTTATCCTATTAACTCGACATGCTATATCTTTTATAACATTTTTAGAATACTTGGTGCTTGTCTTTAACCATTCTTTAAACTCTTTATTCTGATTCTCATTCTTCATTTTTTGTTCTCCTGTCTAAAAATTCATTTACTCTCTGAGCTACAAAATACGCTAAATTAACAGGCACCGCATTTCCTATCATTTGTTCTAAATCTGTTTTGGTCCCAATCCACTTATATGACTTAGGAAAAGTCTGTATCCAAGCTCTTTCCTCTGTAGACAAAACATGAACATTATCACCAACAGGGCAGGGATCATTAGGATGACCCCTATACCCTTTAGGTATAGGTCTATTAACGCCTCTCATAGTGGGAGCGGGTTCATCAATAGAAAAAATCCCCCTACGACTATAATTTCTAGGGTGTCTATAATAATATGTAAATCCCAAACTATCTCCAAAGTAATCACGAAGAGTCATATGTTTTTTACTTAACTTATTTCGGAATAAATCATCTGCAAAGCCATCTTTTTCTCCCAATGCGCCAAAGCAAATAAAACGTTTTCTTTTTTGTGGAGTACCGCATAAGCTTGCATCCAAAACAATCTCGGTTAGTCCATATCCTTCCTTCTTAAAAATACTTCTTGCGTTTCCATAGGCAGCACTTTTTTGAGCCCTGTCTACATTTTCCATTACAAAGATTTTAGGTTTAACTGTTGTTACTATAGTTGCATATGCTATCGTCAAATTAGCCCGATCTGCTTCAATTCTTTTCCCGGCAAAAGAAAAATCCTGACATGGCGGTCCACCTATAATAATATCAGGTTTCAGCTTTTGAATCACAGGAATAACACTTTGGGTGTCAGCCAAATCCATATTATACAGAGGTTCCTTAAAATTTTCTTTGTAACACCTAGCAGCAGCCTCCCAATTCTCAAAAGCTCCAATAAGATGAAAGCCTGCTCTCATGAATCCGAGAGAAAGACCTCCAGCTCCTGCAAATAAATCAATAACCTCTTTTTTCAAACAACTCACGTCCCTTTGTTATATAAATTATTTTATGATATACTAAAAATGGTATGTACGTGTCAAAGGCGTCAATTGACGCCTTTATTATAACGTAAGGAGGTTAATTATGGCAAGTGGTTTATTTGGAATTGAACATACAAACCGACAAGATGCGCAACATTGGACCAAGAATTGTTTCAACTCATCATTTCCTACTGCGTTAGCATGTTATATGTTATCTAATAATATGCCCGCGATTTATGCTCGCCTTGATAACGTAGATGGACAGTTGCGTGTTGTATGTGATGAGATACCTATACATGAATTATTTAACTGCGGAAAGTTAACACCTTCAGAGTTAGAGTTTGATTTTGAAGCAAAATTTGAACCCTATCAACAATATGCTTTTGATAATATCGACGGAATTGATTTAGTTGTCAAAGATTTAAATAATCATTATCTTTCACCTGTTGAAATAAAATTAACCGTTTTACCTACAAGTGCAACAGCAAAAAAAGACCCTTCTCAATGGGGCAGTGAAATGGTTATTAGGACTGCTACCACATCATATTGCGCTTTGGGAATCTGGAATTCAGTTCATGAACAAGCACAAGCTATTCGTGAAATCTTTGAACACTCCTGCAGTGATATAGGGGCTTGGACCAATGATTATGAAATGTCACATAAGACAGTAAATTTATGTCGTGCCTTAGACAATTTTGAAATGCAATATTACAACTATCAACGTCCATTAGTAATGGAACCCCTTTGGAAAACAGAAGGCCAATCTCCTATTCTCAGTGATAATGCATTTGATATTGTCGTCTGGTCTGACTTTGCTTTCTCACGACTTTTCATTGATGCCTCGTATGAAATCGCTGAAAGAATGAGCCGTCCTATGAGAGCAACCGCCCGTATGGCACGGTGTCTTTGGGAACTCAGCAAATCTGGTAAAATTAATATACAAGAAATATATCGTGAAATTGCATTCGGCACCCAGACGGATAAAGAGTTATCTGTACCAGGAGACCGGTGGAGGACCTATATAACAACAAATCGTATTTTATCCCCTATTGTGCCTCAATCTGCTTTAAACGAGATTATAATGCCAGGATACATAGAAAACTTGAGACCGGAACGCAGATTTGACCAGACACTTTATTATACTATGAGAGCATAAACTCCATAGCAGAAAAAGCCGATATGAAGCATCCTTTCAGATGTCCCATATCGGCTTTTTTCATGCAATCTTCTGTTTTACGTCAGCCACAATCGCTTTGACCGCCTGCTGCATTAAGGTAATATACAGCCTGTTTCGAATCTTCACCCACCAGCTGGTGGTGGTCTGGATTTCTGCTTCCAGCGGGTCTGTAAGGTTCTTCATCTGCGCTTTAACCAGTTTCTGCACATCATCCAGGTCGATAGATTTGATAGCCGCTTCAGCTTCGCTCTTGGCGAAGGACACCACGGTATCAGCAACGGCTTTCTTGATTTCTTCTCGGTTCATAGTCATTTCCCTCCTAAAATCAGTTGTTCATAATCGGTTACGCCTCGGGCCACCGCCCCTGCCAGGGCATCCTGGGCGTTGGCCAGAATTTCTTCATCGCCGGGATTGGTGATGAAGGCCAGCTCGACCAGGACGGCTGGCATGTCGGTGTTCGTGAGGACATACAGTCCGTTGACGCCAGGCGTGGCAATCTTCACGCCACGGTCAGTGGTATCGAGGGCATCGACCAGCTGGCTCTGGATGTAGCTGGCCAGTATGCTGCCATGGCAACTGCTGCACAGGCCCAGGTTTCTGTGCCGTTAGCTTCCTCGGCTTCGGCGGCATTGCAGTGGATGGATAGGAAGATGTCGGCATCACTGGTATTGGCAGCCTCGCAGATTTCTTCCAGACTGTTGAACTGGAGCAGCTCGGTTTCTACGCCGGCCGCATTCAGATAGCTTGCGGCAGATTTGCCCACGGCCAGGGCCACATCACATTCACGCAGGCCCGTTTCACTGTTGACGGCTCCCGGGTCGGGGTAGCCATCCGGCGCATGGCCGGGGTTCAGGAATACTTTCATTGCTTTTCTTCTCCTTTCTGATGAACGACAGACTTCACAGTGCCGCCGATGTACCCGATCAAGCCAGAGGCAATGGACATGGCCGGCTCATTGAGGGCATAAAAAATCGCCAAGATCAGTGCTGTGACCAGCCCGATGATGACGATGCAGTCGGGGATATTCACTTTCTCAAACATGCCTTACACCGCCTTCGGCGTGACGGTTACGGTGCCGTCCTTTCGGACGATATCGAAGTCTTCTATGGCCAGGATGCGGTCTGCCGCCGAGCTCCAGTGGCTGTCTGCTTTATATGCATCCAAAGCGGCTCTGGGAACCAAGATTTTTGCCGATGCAGGTACACCTTTGTCCGCATCGGCGGCATCCTGCATGACAAAATCCACCTTAACATTATCAATGATGTTATTGTATTTCCGGACGCTATATTTTGAAGTAATGCTCAATTACGATGATAACCTTGTTTTCTTCAAAGATGTCCTCACATCCCTCCGCTGTAAGAACAGAGACCAGCATGCGGATAATGTCGCGGCCCGTGTAGAACTGCCCTGCATCTACATTCTGGAAGACTCGTCCAATGAGATTTTCAAAGATATACCCCATTCGAACAGAATCAAAATGTGCCGGAGAAAGATCTAGGTTGGAAAAATCTTTAACCACGTTGTAAAGGCATCCTTCGGAATTCATCTTGTCAATTTCATTATCGATGTGCAGCCCACCTTTTTTCTCCTCTTTTTCCGTACCATAAAGAATCTGCTGGACATTGGGAGAGAAACCCTTGATATATGCCTTGAAGTTTTCAGCCAAATGGTCTGAATCATTTAAAAGTTCTTTCAGGCTAAACTGTGATTTATTATAAAAGGGAAATCCTGTCCTTTTATACAATTCCAGATCTGCCATCTCTGGATGCTTGTTAATCGCTTCAAGCACCCTGTCTTTTGTTGGTTCAAGGCAGCATTCAAACCTACGGATAATGGTCATTGGAATAATGACATCACCGTATTTGTCAGGCATGTATGCTCCTCTGATGTTATCAGCAATCCCCCAGATAAAATTGGCATCATCAACGATCTCGCCGGAACCTTCAAGCGGATTGAATTTGACATTATCCTGTACCATTTATAACTCCTTACTTATTTTTAATCAGATTATCTTTTTTACCCCTGTTGTCTATATATCCAATAGGATGATTAAGTTTTTTTTGCACTCATTAATAGCTTGGTCAGTTCATCTAACTTTTCTTTGAACGGCCGGTCTTCTGCATAATTATAAGCCAAAAGCTGAACCTTACTGATAAGCTCCACCGTCGAGCTTGCCAAAATAGCAAAGGAATAATCCTAATACTCGCCAAAGGAGAATTAGAAATAAAATTTTACCGAGGAGGAAGCTCACGTTGTATAGGCAATTCTGTAGATAAAATTGACGGGTCAAAGAAAACGCAGTAAAAGAAAAATACTATTCCTCCCAAAATAAGCATGGTCAGTATTAATCCCACGAAACTTCTTTCATCCATATTTTTGAAAAGTCCTCGGATTATAGCCAGGACAAACAGCGCAACTAAAAACCATACCATGTAACGCATGATATTCACCTCAATACTGCTTAATCCACCCAACTACAATTCTATCCGCCGGAAGCCAGTCAACATCTTCCAGGTGTTCCTTATCAAGCCACCTGGCTGCCATATGCTCCAATAGTGTCAGGTGTCCTGAAGTCACGGTACAAACGTAACACCTCATGGACAAGTGAAACGAAGGATAGTCATACTCAACGGTCCCCAGGTACTGGCCCACAGAAATTTCAGTAGCAAGCTCCTCTTCAATTTCACGCTTCAGAGCCACCTCTGGGGTCTCCCCTTTTTCTATTCTACCACCGGGGAATTCCCAGCCGCCTTTAAATTCTCCGTAGCCACGTTCGGTCGCATAGACTTTTCCTTCATGCACGATAACTGCAGCAACCACATTAACTGTTTTCATTTTCCAAATCCTTTATCCCTAAATTTCTGAAGAACTCATATGTATGCTGAAAATGGCGCTCGTTAGGTATATAGATAATCATTCCATCACGCCCTCTGGTCAACAACACACGGTAGCTGTTTAACCGATGCTTTCTGTCCTCCAAATGCTTATCGTCAACAGTCCGCCATTCTTTGCCATTCCATAAAACATCGCTCTTCCAACATACAATAGGCATGTCCAGTTCAAGTCCCTGCCAAGCAAATTCTGTAGCGACCTTGTCAAAGTTCTCTCCAGAGCCTACCTGGCCCCTTAGAAGAACATACCAAGGCCCACATTCGGACTTTGAAATTTCAGAATAACGAGGATATCCGCCTTTCGAGGAAGCAAGCATACCATAATGCTTATGATCTTCTCCCTTATATCTATCAATGCAGTATTGCATCGCAACAGATAAATTTGTGGTTACGTAAATGGGAAAACTCTCACCAATTTTACCACGCAAACGTTTAGCTTCCTCTGTGTCTCCGGAAATAATATCATTTACAAAATTGCTAACTTGCCCTGCTGTATGACTATGAAGGGATACTGTCAAATCTAATTTATCCTCAACAAATTTAGCAGTATTAAATAAAGGCGCAAGTTTAGAAGGACAGGCAACATCCCAGCCCGGCGCTAATGCATCTGCCCAAGGCTGTAGACTCTCATGTTCCTTCCGATGTATGTCTTGTCCCTCTCCTACTAATATAAGAAGAACACCCCATTCTAAGCATTGGGTCATAAGATTGATAAGAAGCTTAGGCTCCTCTGGCCAGGCTCTTTGTCCTTCATCAAAGACGATAACATTCCTATTTATATTCTTTTCATTTTTTATGTTATAAATACGATTGACTAATGATTTGCTTTTAAGCGTGTACCTTAAAACTTCGACAAGCGGGTCGTTTCCTGATAAAAACAAAGTAGAATGCTCTGTTTCTTTATAAACTAATTGAAGTCCTAGAAGAGTTTTGCCTGCACCTGGTACTCCCGTCACAAAAGCAAGCAGATGCTTTTTGTTTTTAAAAGCATATTGAACCATCTCATGCAAAAGATCCATAGCCTCTGGAATTCCCGCACTACGAGCCTGCCGAATCTCAGGCAATGGCTCATTCTCTGCGTATGCCCGAGTAGCCTGTAAAATAGACGGAA